>R21__coassemble_160_pt1 | contig 57406 bp, 59 predicted proteins | sample R21__metabat2_low_PE_052 | metagenome-assembled genome bin R21 | reverse complement strand
TATACTTATATTCCATGCTAAGAGGCTGCCTCACTAATGAGACAGCCCCTTTTTTGTGGTTGCGGGGGAAGGACTTGAACCTACGACCTCCGGGTTATGAGCCCGACGAGCTACCGACTGCTCTACCCCGCGACGAATAACTTCCCTCAGGAAGTGTAAGAAAGTATATCAGCAAAAAGGTGGTTTGTCAATAGGGGAAACGGAGGAAAATGAGGAGAGGGAGGGGGAGAAAACACCGGGACGCAGATTGTGAATGCTTTGTGTATTCGGCAGGGGGATGATTGACTTTCCGGGGAAAGCATAATAAAGTGGTATCAGGAGGATGGCTCATGAATGTGTTGTTCTTTCTGAAGCCCAAGCAGGAGGTATGCGTACTCCACAAGGGCTACACTCTGCGGCAGGGCATCGAGAAGATACGGCAGTATGGCTTTGCGGCGGTTCCGGTGATCGACGAGGAGGGCCAGTATTGCGGCACCGTCACCGAGGGCGACCTGCTCCGTCAGGTGTTGGCCCATGAGGACAAAACGGAGTGGGAGCAGATACCTCTCCGGGACGCCATGCGCACCGACGTGAAAAGGCCTGTGAACGTCATGGCGGACATGGATGAGCTGCTGCAGCTGGCCATGACCCAGAACTTCGTGCCCGTGGTGGACGATAGGGGCATGTTCATCGGCATCGTCACCCGGCAGGATATCATGCGCTACTTCGCCCGGGAGTACATCAAGGAAAAACAGAAGGCGGAGGGCTGACCATGGCGATAGAGGGCGTGGAACAGCCCGCCTATATTCAAGTGGATGAATCTTTGCGGCTGCGCCGATACGACGGCACAGCCGATTTTGCGCTGTCCTGGTACCGGGACGAGGAGCTGGTCTACCTGGTGGACGGGGTGAAGAAAGCCTACGACCGGGGGACCTTGTACGGCATGTACGGGTATCTGGATCAGCGCGGGGAGCTGTATTTCATCGAGGCTTTGGCGAACGGGGCCTGGACGCCCATCGGAGACGTGACCTTCTCCCGGGAGGACATGCCCATCGTCATCGGTGAATCTGCGTATCGAGGCCAAGGCGTAGGAAAGAAGGTCATCCGAACCCTTATGGACCGGGGGCGGCAGCTTGGCTATGACACCCTGGGCGTTCGGGAGATATACGATTGGAACACCGCCTCCATCCGCTGCTTCACGGTCTGTGGCTTTTCGCCCGTGGAGCGGACAGAAAAGGGTTGGCGGTACGAAGCAAAGCTACACAGGTGAGGAAGAAGATCATGGCGTGGGTATTTATGGACCTGGAGATGAAGCCGGTGGATCGGCAGTTTCGGCGGCAGTGGGACATCTGCCGGCAAGAGGTCATCGAGTTCGGGGCCGTGAAGTTGGGGGAGGACCTGACTGAAATCGACAGCTTTCGGAGGCTGGTAAAGCCCGTCTACGGAGACATACCGCCCCGCTATGAGAGGCTCACGGGCATCTCCAACCAGATGGTGGCGGAGGCGGCGGACTTTGGAACCGTCCTCGCTGCCTTTGCCGCCTGGTGCGACGACGCCGAGACGGTCTATGCCTGGAGCGGCAGCGACCTCGATCAGCTGCGGGGCGAGGTGAGGATGAAGGACATGGCCTTTCCCCTGGAGGAGATGGCGGGGAAGTGGGCCGACTTTCAGAAGATCTTCACCCGGGCCATGGGGCTCCGGCGGGAGCTTTCGTTGGAGCAGGCGGTGAACATCGCCAACATCAACTTTGAGGGCCACCAGCACGACGCCCTGTGGGACGCCCGAAATACCGCCGAGCTCTTCCGTATCTACAAAGATGAATCCCGTTTCCAGGCCGTCATCGGCCCCCTGCGGGAAGCGGTGAACCCCCAAAAGCAGACCTCCTTCACCCTGGCCGACGCCCTGGGCGACGCCCTCAAGGGGCTGAACCTTCCGGAGGAATGAGGTAAGACGCATGGTGCCATACACGATAAAGATATACCTGCTGGACAAGCTGTTTATCCTTCTTGTGGGAATAGGGATGTTCATTGTCACCCCCTTTTTGTTTGGAGTGAAGACTTCGATCTTCCTGAGAGCCATCATTGCCATTGTCTGGCTGTACTGGTGCAAGGCGCTTTTCCTGTTACCCATAGATCTTTTGCAAGGGAAAAAGAGGCGCACCTGCCGGTTCGAGAGCTGTTTGCGGGTGGATAGGTATGAGTTCTTCCGGAAAAAACATAGCTGTATTTGGCGTTTTTGTATAGGAGACAGACGACTGGCGCTGGATGTGCCGCTGTCTTGCTCCCGGGAGGATGTTCCCTTGAAAACACCGCCGTCAGACAGACAAATCACCATCTCCTACTATCCCTTGTCCGGGTTGTTGCTAAAATGGGAAGAGGAATAGAACAGGAAGGCAAGCTATGAACTTTTTCCAATTTGTAGAGAACAGAAACCAGTTTTTCCAACAGATCAGAGAAGCGCAGGCCCGGGAATACTGCTATGAAGCCCTGTCCGAAAGAATAGAGCCCACGATCACGGGGAAGAAATACGGGATCGGCGGACACATGATGATTCGCGGAGCCCTGTGTCCCAACTTCCTGGAGGAGCATGTGATCGGGAAAACACACCGGGGCAGGCTCTGCTCCACGGCAAAGGCCCCGGACTACATCTACTATTTCGACGATGGGGACCGGCTGGTCAAGGTGGACTGGCTGACGGAGGTAGGCATCTGTACCGAGTACATCATCCGGGAAGGGAACGCGTCCTACGGCTTCCGTTTTTCCGCCAAGGATCATTGGAAGGACGGCGTGTATACAGTGCTCTTGGAGGACGGGCATATCGGGGCGATCATGTATCGTCAGGTGATCGGGGATCCCAGCGTACCGTCGAGTTTTGACGCATGGACGTTTGCGTATATGGAAGGGCATCCTGTTTTCGTGGCGAACTGCTATGCGAAGGAGCTGCCTGACATGATCCATTCAGAGATTCTTCATTCTTTCGGATTTCGCTTGGAATACGATGAAAAGGATCAGATCGTCAGGTATCATACCTCATCCCGGTTACATTCGGACGGTGATAGACCTAAGCCGGAGCGTTCATTTGATCTGGCTCGGCCGATCCCGCCGAAGGTATGGCGGCAAACATATGGACTTATCTGAGCCGCAGGACACAGGATGGAACAACTGTAACAATCATGCAAGATCGTATGAAACATATCATCCACATCTTCGGGGCCTCCGGCTCCGGCACGACTACCCTGGGGCGGGCGGTAGCTGAGAAAACGGGCTATGCCTTCCTGGACTCCGACGACTATATCTGGGCGCCCACGGACCCGCCGTTCACTTCCCTACGGACCCATGCGGAGCGGCTGCCACTGCTGCAGCGGGATTTGGAGCAGATCGAGAACGCGGTGCTCTCCGGCTCCCTGGTGGGCTGGGGGGACCCGCTGATGGGCCGCTTCACCCTGGCGGTGCGGCTCACCGTGCCCGCTGACGTGCGCATGGCGCGCTTGGAGCAGCGAGAATACGCCCGGTACGGCGACCGGATCCGGCCCGGCGGGGACATGTATGACCTGAGCCAGGCTTTCCTTAAGTGGGCCGCCGCCTACGACGAGGGTCCCGTCACCATGCGCAGCAAGGCCATGCACGACCTCTGGCAGCAAAAGCTCACCTGCCCGCTCCTCACCCTGGACGGCACTCGGCCGGTGGAGGAGCTGGTGAGCGAGGTGCTGAAAGAAACATAATGGGTAAAAGATAAAGGAGCCGACGTGGTTTCGGCTCCTTTTGCTATGTTTCGGAACGGGTGATTCATGAATCGCTCCCACAAAAGCGCGTGAAAGGCTTTTTTCCACCGTAGGGGCCATTCTCGAATGGCCCGCATTCACGATGCAGCCCCTCACGGCAACGGCTCACCGGGAGCCGCGGCCTCGGGCACATAGACCTCCAATGCCTGCTTGCGGTTCTGTATTCTCACCACCCGATCCCCCCGGTGGTACTCCCCGTCCAGCGTCCAGTCCATGGGGTTGTCCGCCTCGATGGTCAGCTCCTTGGCGTGGAAGAAGGTGATCTGCTTCGAGATGAAGTCCCCGGAGAGGACGGAGTATACCGCGTCACTGAGCTCCGGCAGGGTGGTCAAGCTTTCAATAAGCACCACCTCATATTCGCCGTCGTCCGTGACCACGCTCCCCTCGGGCAGGCTCACCACGCCGGACACGGAGGTGTTGTTGGTGATGGAGCCGAAGATATAATTCCCCTCGAAGGTTTGTCCGTTGGCCGTGACCTTCAAATGCTCCGCCTTGATCCGGGGGAGCTCCCGCATGATGTCCAGGAAGTAGGCGGGCCGACCGAGAGCGTTCTTCAAATCCTGGGGCGTCACGTAGGAGGTGGCCACGAAGGCCCCGAAGGCGGCCACGTACACGAAGGTCTTGTCGTTGAAAGCGCCCAGATCCACGGCCTTCACCTGGCCCGTGACGGCGTCATGGGCGGCGGTGATAAGATCGGTGGACAGGCCGTGGAGAGCGCCGAAATCGTTGGAGGACCCGGCGGGCACATAGCCCACGGGCATATCCTTCCCGCAGCGCTTGAGGCCCGAGACCACCTGGGCGAAGGTGCCGTCGCCGCCCAGGCACACCACCCTATCATAGTCGGCCCCGCAGAGGGCGGCATACCGCTCCGCGTCGCTGGGGCTTTGGGTCAGGTAGGTGGTCACCAGATACCCGGCCTCCATGAATTTCTGAATCATCTCCGGGAAATACCGCTTGTAGACCTTGCGTCCGGCCACCGGATTCACGATGAACAGCAGTTTTTGGCTGTCCTTTTCAAGCAAAGCTTTGGCTTTCATCTCACATCACTCCCGCTATTGTCAAACAAAGATAGGCCAACGGAATGGAAAACACCATGCTATCGAACTTGTCCATGACGCCGCCATGGGGACCGAGGAAGCCGGAAAAATCCTTGACGCCCACGGAGCGCTTCACCAGCGAAGCGGCCAGATCCCCCATCTGGCCCCAGCTGGAGCATAAAAGGCAAATGAGCATCCACGCCCCAAGGGACAGGGGGCAGCTCCCGTGGAACAGAGCCCAGCAGATAAGCCCCGTGGGCAGGGCGGCCACCGCCCCGGCCAGGCACCCTTCCCAGGTCTTATGAGGGCTGACGGGGGTCGGCAGAGGATGTTTGCCCCATTTTTTGCCCATCACCAGTGCCGCCGAATCTGAGATCCAGGCTGTGAGCTGACCCACGGCGAAGGGCCAGAGCCAGCGCTCCAGCTGACTGATGCCCAGCAGCACAGCGAACAGGCTCCCCGGGTACACCAGTGCCACGAGAGCGCGGAGGGCGTCCCGGCCCTGCCCTTCCCGATAGGTGAGGGCCCCCAGGGCCAGAATGAGCTGGGCGGTGGCGAAGAAAGCCACCGCATACCACACAAGGCCGGCGTAAAAAAGGGCCAGCAGCCCGCAGCACAGCACAAAACCGAGCAAGAAGGCTCCATATGCCCAATGGCCCCCCTTAGACAGAATCTGCCAGGTCTCCCAGGTGGCGGCGAGGCCGCACAGGAGCAGGAAGATGAGCCGCGGCACGGGCCCTAAGAGGCAGAAGACCAGCGTGGAGATCACGATCAGGATGGCGATGGGTATCCGATTCTTCATGTCTGCGCCTCCTTCTCCTGCCGTATTAGGCACAGCCTCAGGGCCGCTTCGGGGATGCTGTCCGCCACCTCATCCGCAGCCTCCAGGGCGGCGGGGGAGGACGCCCGGGCGGCTACGAACCGACCCGCCTGCGCCCGGAGGGTCAGGTCGTTGTCGTCGTTCCCAAAGGCCACGATGGCCTCCCGGGGAATGGCCAGCCGATCGGCTAAAAACAGCAACGCGCTGCCCTTACAGACGCCCCGGGCGGTGATCTCCGCCGCCTGGTTGGAGCCCGTGGCGGTGAAGCGGCCATCCGCCTCCGCGAGAGCCCGCAAAGACATATCGGCTTCGATGTCTCTGCAGGTGCAGATCACCTTCTCCGCTTTCGCGTCAGGCCGCTGTAAAAAGGCGTCCCAGCCGTCCACCGTGCGGCTGTGGAGGGGATACATATAGTACCGCCAGAAATAGTTCTTCGTGTCGCTGCTTCCGTCGGTCTTCCGCCGCCGCAGGGGCTCCGTTTTGGACAGGAAGGTGCTGTGGCCCGCGCTCACGGCATACCGGCAGTCGAAGGCCTTGCCCAGGTCCATCAACGCCTTGACCTCCGCCCGGTCCAGGGTCTTATACAGCAGCGGCTCTCCCTTCGTGGGGGTCACCACCGCCCCGTTGGAGCAAATGAGATAGTCCACCAGCCGGGGACTCTTCAGCCGCAGAGGCACGGTGCCCCGGTGCCGCCCCGTGGCGATGACCACCTTGACGCCGCTTCGCCTTAGGGTCCGCAGCATGCGGATAGCCCTCAGGGTCAGGGCCCCGTGATCGAGCAGCGTCCCGTCCAAATCGAACACGGCCATCCTCACGCCGGTCATGTCAGCTTTCTTCTCTCCGTCTCAGCGCTTTCGCTGTATTCCATAAAGTGCCTGACATACAGGGCCAGGGACACCAGCATCATGGCCGAGCAGAGGATCAAAAGGCCGTTCACCACCTGCTCCGGCATCTGGGGAAAGGCGAACATAGCCATGAGGGAACCGGTGGTGATGACGGTGCAGAGCTTCCCGAACCACTTGGCGTTGAACACATGACCCGTCTTTTTTACGATCCGCCCGCCGATATAAGCCTGCGTGAGCTCCTTCATGGCCATGAACCCCAGCAGGAAGAACAGCTGGTGATGGGCTCGGGCCGCGCAGACCAGGGCTGCCCCCTGGGTCAGCTTATCGGCCAGGGGGTCCAGCATTTTCCCCAGGTCCGTCACCATGTTGAACCGGCGGGCGATCTGCCCGTCCACGATGTCGGACGCTGCGGACACGCCCAGCACGACCACCGCGGCGATGGTGCGGCCCTTCCAATAAAGGGTCACCATAAGGGGAATGAGCAATATGCGAAACAGGCTAAGCAAATTGGGAATGGTCCAGACTTGATCGCGATATCTCACGAGAAAACTCCTTGCTTCTTCTATTAACATAGTAGTATACACGCTCTCCGCTCCAAAAGCAAACCGCCACCGCCTCTTTCCCGCTAAGAAAAGTGAAAAAATGGAAAACAAGGCCCCTCGCTGAAACAGGCAAGGGGCCGGAGAGAACGGAGGGGAGAGGTCAGATGCTCTCGGGCACCTTGGCCCAGACGTCGTCCTTGAGCTGCTGGATGAGGGCGGCGATGCGGGCGGGGGCGCCCGATAGGGCCACGTCCTCCTTCAGAGACTTATCCCGGGTGGAGAGCTCGATGACGCCGCGAGACAGGGTCTTGGGACTGATGATGACCCGCACCGGGCAGCCGAACAGGTCCGCGTCGGAGAACATGAACCCGGCGGACACGGCCCGATCGTCCAGCAGGACCTCGGCGCCAGCTCGGGTGAGTTCGTCGTAGAGCTTGGCGGCCTCGGTTTTCACTGCTTCGTTGTCAGCCCTGAGGGCGCAGATCTGCACCTCCCAGGGAGCGATGGTGATAGGCCAGATGGGACCGTACTGGTCGTGCTTCTCCTCACAGACGGAGGCCATGAGCCGGCCCACGCCGATGCCGTAGCAGCCCATGATGGGGTTGACGCGGTTGCCGTTCTCGTCGTCATAGGTCATGCCCATGGCTTCGGTGTACCGGCGGCCCAGCTGGAAGATGTTGCCCACCTCGATGCCCCGGCGGATCCGGATGCTGTGCGTATGGCAGCTGGGGCACTCGCCGCCGGCCTGGGCTTTCCCCAGATCCGCAAACACGGTGTTTGCGGGCAGATCCCGGCCGGGAGTGAAGCCGGTGAAATGGTAGGCCTCTTTGTTGGCCCCGCAGACCAGGTTGGTGGCGCCCTGCAGCGACCGGTCGAAGAGGACCGTGGCCTTGGTGGAAAGCTCCACGGGACCGATGTTCCCGGCGCAGAGGTTGGCGTTCTCGATGTCCACGGCGGGATGGACGGCGGTCTTCAGATAGTTGGTGAGCTTGGTCTCGTTCACCTCGATATCGCCCCGGGTGAAGATGAGCACGAAGCTGTCGTCTGCGTTGCGCTGGTAGACCACGGCCTTGCAGGACTTTTCCGGACGGCTGCCCAAGAGGGTGCACACGTCCTCGATGGTCTTGGCTTCCCCGGTGTAGACGCTCTCCAGGGGCTTTAGGACCTCGTCCGCCTCATTGCGGACGATGCACTCCGCCGCCTCCATGTTGGCCCGATACCCGCACTCGGGGCAGATGACCAGGGTGTCCTCGCCGATGTCGGTGAGGAGCATGAACTCGTGGCTCACCTTGCCGCCCATCATGCCGGAGTCGGATTTGACGGCGATGACCTCGGGGATGCCGGCCCGGGCGTAGATGCGCTCATAGGCCCGGTAGCACCGGTCGTAATACTTCTCCAGATCCTCCTGGGAGGTGTGGAAGGAGTAGGCGTCCTTCATGGTGAACTCCCGCACCCGGATGAGGCCGCCCCGGGCCCGGGGCTCGTCCCGGAACTTGGTCTGGATCTGGTAGATCATGAAGGGGTATTTCTGGTAGGTGCCCGCGATGTTGTTGGCCATGTGGACGGCGGCCTCCTCGTGGGTCATTCCAAGGCACATATCCGCCCCGGACCGATCCTTGAAGCGGACCATCTCGCTGCCGATGCTGTCCCAACGGCCGGAGGACTGCCAGAGGCTGGCGGGCATGGTCACGGGGAAGAGGACCTCCTGCCCGTCGATCCGGTCCATCTCCTCCCGGAGGATGCGCTCGATCTTGTTCTGGATGCGCTTGGCGGGGGGCAGCAGGGAATAGATGCCGTTGCCTACCTGCTTCATATATCCGCCCCGGGTCATGAGATTCTGGCTCTCGATGTCCGCGACCCGATCCTTATAGCGTTCGCCCAAAAGCTGGCTGACTTTCATGATTAAACTCTCCTGTTTCTTTAGCGTACCGCTTATTATACCATACTCTTTTGGAATTTCCAGAGCTTTTTGTGTACAGAAAGTCAAATATACGCTATAATGGGGACATGTGGAAGAAAAGAGTATTGCCGATGACGACCATATGTATCTGCCTGCTGCTGGGCTGCAAGGGCGCGTCTCCCACGGCGGAGGTTCCGACCCCTGTCCCCACGGACGCCCCCACGCCCGCACCCACCGCCACGCCTTTGGAGGCCCGGCAGGCGGTGATCCTGGCGGCCACGCCGGAGCCCACCGCGACGCCTCTGGCTTCGCCGACGCCTTCGCCAACCCCCAGCCCGGTGCCCACGGCTACGCCTGTGCCCACAGCCACGCCCGACCCCTTCGCGGGGCAGAAGAAGGTGTGCCACAAAAAGGACGATCGGTTCTTCTATGTGACGCTGACGGACGAGCTGAAGGCGCGCATCACGGGCATGAGCTACCCCGCCGAGGGGGAGCCCTGCCGCGTAAGCTACGATGACCTAAGATACGTCCGCATCCTCTACATGGACTTCGACGGCCTGGAGCAGGAGGGGGAGCTGATGGTGAACCGCCGGGTGGCGGACGACGTGATCGACATCTTCTATAAGCTATACCAGAAGCAGTATCCCCTGGCCTCCGTAAGGCTGGTGGACGACTTCGGCCAGCCCGGGGACGACGGCGACTCCATGCGGGCCAACAACTCCTCCGCTTTCTGCTACCGGCAGGTGACCGGGACCGCTCACCTGTCCTGGCACAGCTTTGGCGCGGCCATCGACATCAACCCCCTCCAGAACCCTTACATGAACAAGGGCCGGGTGTCCCCGGAGGAGGCTCGGGAGTATCTCGATCGAAAGGACAAGCGGCCCCATATGATCGACCACAGCGATTATGCCTATAAGGTCTTCATCGCCCACGGCTGGAAGTGGGGCGGAGACTGGAACGGGGATAAGGACTATCAACATTTCTATAAGGAATTGAGCGGGGTGAAGCGATGAACAGGGAACAGGCGGCCATCCGGTATCTGGAGCAGGAGCTCCTGTGGCATATAGACATGCTGGAATGCCTCAAACGGGGCCAGGGCGAGGTGGTCTGTTTCGAGGGGAAAACCGTGCTCATCCGGCGGAACGAGGAGCCGGGCATCTATCTTTTGACCACGGACAGCCCCGAAGCGGGGGCGGCGGCCTTTGCGGGCCAGCCGGAGCCGTTGGACGTGGTGGCTCGTGGCCCCGGCGTGGCGGAGATGGTGGCGGAGCGGTTTGGCCTGAGCCTCAGCAAGTATTGCTGCAACGTGGCGAATCTGAAAAAGGAGTGCCTGACCTGGGAATGCCCCGGCCTTATCATCCGACCCTTCCGGGTGGAGGAACTGCCGGCGTTCCTGGCGCACTATGATATCGAAACCGAGGCCGAGGCACGGGAGCATATCCAGCGGGGTGAGCTGTTCGCCGCGGAATATAACGGACGGCTGGCAGGCTTCATGGGCCTCCACAGCGACGGGTCCATGGCCCTCCTTGAGACCTTCCCCGAATACCGGAAGTTGGGCATCGGCCGGGCCATCGAGATGTTCTTCATCAACTTCTGCCTGGATCGGGGCTGGACCCCCTACGGCCAGGTCTTCATCGACAACGAGGCCTCCTTCTCCCTCCAGGAGCACCTGGGCATGACCTTTGATCGAACGAAGCGACTGTGCTGGTGCTTCGCAAAAGAATAGAGTAGCAGATTATAGGTTAGAAAAGTGCAGCTAAGGAACTTTTAGAATGAAAAAAGCTTAAGAAGCAAATCTTGGTTTTCTTCTTAAGCTTTTTTTGCCCCGCGTTTCTTCTCTTCACCGAAGAGGAAAAAGCGACAAAATCAATTCCTTACTCGCAAAACGCCCGATAGATGGCCCGGATGGCGCCCTCGAAGTCCCGCTGGTCCACGCCCACAATCAGGTTCATTTCCTTGGGGCTCTGGTCGATGATGCGGGAGCTGATGCCCGCTTCGAAGAGGGTGGTGAAGAGCCGGGCGGCCACCCCGGCGGTGCGGGCCATGCCGTGTCCCACGGTGGCGATGAGGGCGATGGAGCTGGCGATTTCCACGGTGTCCGGTTTCAGCTCCGTCCGAATCTCGTGGTACAGCAGGTCCATCTTCCCCTGGATGTCCGCATCGTTCAGGATGACGGTCAGGTTGTCGATGCCGGAGGGCATGCTCTCCGCACAGATGCCGTGTCGGTCCAAAATCTTCAGAAGGTTGTAGGCGAACCCCGGCTGTTTGTGCAGGTTGTCCTTGGTCAGAGTGATCATGGTGAACCCCCGCCGCCCGGCGATGCCGGCCAGCAGCCCGTGGCGATGTTCCTTCATGAGAGTGCCTTCGTTGACGATCCAGGTGCCGCCCCCCTCGGGCCGGTTGGTGTTGCGCACATGGATGGGGATGCGGGCATGCCGCACGGGGAAGATGCTGTCCTCGTGGAGCACGGAAGCGCCCATGTAGGAAAGCTCCCGCAGTTCCTCGTAGGACACGGCGTGCATGACCCTTGCCTCCGGCACGATCCGGGGATCGGCCATCATGAACCCGTCCACGTCCGTCCAGTTCTCATATTCGCTGGCCCCCACCGCCCGGGAGATGATGGACCCGGTGATATCGGAGCCGCCCCGGGAGAAGGTGCGCACACTTCCGTCGGGCATGGCCCCGTAGAAGCCGGGGATCACGGCCCGGGGAAAGGCCTTGAGCTTTTCACAGCAGCGCTGGGTGGCCTCAAAGTCCACGGCTCCGTTTTCATCGAAACGAATAAGATCCGCCGCATCCACCATGGGCACCCCAAGATACGCCCCCATGAGCCTGGCGCATAGATACTCCCCTCGGCTGGCCACGAAATCCGCGGGGGCCTGGCCGGTGGCAAGAGCCCCTTCGATCTCGTCCAGGGCCGGGCCCATGTGGACCTCTTCCAGGCCCAGGTCCTTTTCAATGGACAGATACCGATCCCGGATCAGGGCGAAGGAGGCGGAGAAGTCCTGCCGCTGGCTGGCCAGAGCGGCGCAGCGGTAGAGAAGGTCCGTGATCTTGTCGTCGCCCGCAAAGCGCTTGCCCGGGGCGCTGACCACGACGAACCGGCGGCCGTCGTCCGCCTTCACTATGGCGGCCACCTTTTGAAACTGGCCGGCGTCGCTCAGGGAGGACCCGCCGAATTTTGCGGTCTTGATCATGAATACGAACCTCCTTTCCCCCATTTTGGATATATTATAGCGGCTCATGGCCTATCACGCAAGTTTTTCCCCTCTCTCCACGAAAAAAATATGCCCGCTGCCTGTTCCCAATCCCGCCGATCCATGATATACTTACCTCCATGAAACACGAGGATACGAACGAAACCCCCTCCGTTTCTTCGGAGGCGTCGGAAAATCTGCTCTCTGTGGAGGCGTATGAGGACCGGGAGGAAGCGCCTGTCCTGGAGGAGTTCAAGACCCGACGCAAGGGGCCCGACCTCAGGCTCCCCCTGGGGCTGCTGGTCACTCTGCTGCTCATGGGCGGCCTGGGGTACTTCCTTTGGCAGTATATGCAGGTGGAGGCGCACCAGGGCGGCACACTGATTATCAACGAGATCTGCACCGCCAACCATGAATCCTTGGTGTCGGAGAAGCTGGGCAGCCCGGACTGGGTGGAGCTCTATAACGGCACCCAAAAGGCCCTGAACCTGAAGGGCTACGGCCTCACCGACAACCCCAAGCAGAGCTATAAGTTCGTCCTGCCAGAGGTGGTCGTGGAGCCCGGCGGATACCTCATCGTCTACTTTTCCGGCGGCAGCGAGGAAGCGGACAGCGATCCCCTCTGCACGGGCTTTGGTTTGAGCCGCTACGGGGAGGATCTGCTGCTGGTGGACGCCAACTACAACCTGCTGGACAGCGTGGAGGTCCCCGCCCTGGAGGCGGACGTGTCCTACGCCCGCATGAGCGACGGCAGCTGGGGCTACGCCGTGATCCCCACCCCCAACAAGCCCAACGGAGAGGACATCATACCCGCATGGCAATGAGCACCCAGCAGCGCATGAGCGCGGCCCTTGGCTATTCGGTGGAGGACCCAAAGCAGATACCGGCCCTGAACCTTGCCTACGTGGGGGACACGGTCTACGACCTGTACGTCCGCGCATACCTCATCCACACCCACCCCAAAACGGTCCACCACCTCCATCTGCTCTCCGCGCAAATGGTCTGCGCCCAGGGCCAGGCGCGGGCCTTCTTCGCTCTGGAGCCCCAGCTTACGGAGGAGGAATTGACCGTCTATCGCCGAGGCCGCAACGCCCACAGCGGCACCGTGCCCAAGAACGCCAACGTGGCGGACTATCGGGTGGCCACGGGATTGGAGACCCTGCTGGGGCATCTGTGGGTCCTGGGCCGGGAGGAACGGATCGACCAGCTCATGGCCGTGGCCGTTCAGATCAACGAAGAAGCAGGAAAGGAAGCATGATATATGGCATATAAGAAGAGTTTTGACGAGGGCGGCCAGAGTCGCCAGAAATATATGGGAGACCGCCGGGCGGCTGATAAAGGCCGTTCCTATGGAGCCCAAAAGCCGCGGACCGACCGGGCCGGAAAGTCCTATGCCTATGGGGACGACAAGCCCCGCCGGGAGCGGGTCACCAAACCCGCGCCTGCGCCGGCCCAGCCGGAGCCGGCAACGCCCGACGAACTGCCGTTCCTCATTTTCGGCCGCAACGCCGTGAAGGAGGCCGTGAAGGCAGGCCGCAGCATAGATAAAATACTGGTACAGGCCGAGCCGGACGGCTCCCTGCGGGAGATCGTCGCCCTGGCGAAGGACGCGAAAGTCATTATCCACGAGGTGAACCGCAGGAAGCTGGACGAGGTGTGCCTGCCCTTCGGTCACGGCGACAAGACCGCCAACCACCAGGGGATCGTGGCCTACACAGCCGGGGTGGAATACTGTGACGTTGCGGATATATTGGCCTTGGCCGCCGAGCGGGGCGAAAAGCCCTTCGTGGTGGTGCTGGATGGGGTGGAGGATCCCCATAATCTGGGCTCCATCATTCGCAGCGCCGACTGCGCCGGGGCCCACGGGGTCATCCTGGGCAAGCATAGGAGCGCCCCCGTCACCGCTGCCGCCGTGAAGGCCAGCGCCGGGGCCAGCGAGCACATGCTGATCGCCCGGGTGGTGAACATCTCCGCCGCGTTGGAGGAACTGAAGGCCGCGGGCCTCTGGATCGCCGGAGCCGACATGGCCGGCGAGAGCATGTATAAGCAGGATATGACCGGCGCCTTTGCCCTGGTCATCGGGAACGAAGGCGAGGGCCTTTCCCGGCTGGTCCGGGAGCGGTGCGACTATCTCGTGTCCATCCCCATGAACGGCCATGTGGATTCCCTGAACGCGGGCGTGGCCGCCGGCATCCTGCTGTTTGAAAAGCGCAGACAGGAGCAGAGCAAGGCGTAGTATGGAAAAGGAACGCAGAAGCGACGAAGCCCTGCTCTCCCTCCTTCGTCAGGGGGACGAGGAGGCGGAATGGGAGCTGTATGACCGCTACAAGCCCCTGGTCCGAGCTCGGGCGAGGAGCTTCTTTCTGGTAGGCGCGGACAACGAGGATCTGGTCCAGGAGGGGATGCTGGGCCTGTATAAGGCGGTCTGTGAGTATGACGGGAGCAAGAACGCCGCCTTCCGCAGCTTTGCGGAGCTGTGCATCACCCGGCAGATCCTGACCGCCATCAAGGGCGCCACCCGCAAGAAGCATCAGCCCCTGAACACCTATGTTTCCCTGAACCAGCCCGTGTACGACCCGGGCTCCACGGATCGAACGCTGCTGGACGTGCTTTCGGGCATGGGCGTGAGCGACCCGGAGGAGATGCTTATCGGCCGGGAGAACATGGAGGCCATGGCCCGGGACATCCGGGAGAAGCTGTCGCCCCTGGAAAAGCAGGTGCTGGGGCTGTATCTCAAGGGCCTTTCCTATCAGCAGATCGGCCAGCTGCTCAGCAAGCCCCCCAAATCCATCGACAACGCCATCCAGCGGGTGAAAAAGAAACTGGAGGAGCACATCCACCCGGCATAAAGAAGGACGAAAGATTCAGACCAGGGTGCGAGGAGGAAGGATTTATGAGAAAGAGGAGCTTCCATACCTTTATAGCTGCCATAGTCGGTATTCTCTGTACCGTGTGCCTTCTCTCAGGGTGCGGCACAAAAAGCAAAGCGAAGACGGATCGGGAGCGAATCATGTTCGCTCAGCAGAAGGCAGGGTTGGACGGAACCATTTCCGAATCGGAATCGTTTCCGAAGGACGCACGGCCCAGGCATTACGTGATCCGAAGCGAAGCCGAGACCCATGAGGGCACCGTTGTTTCCCCTTTCGTTGCGGATGTGGTTTTTGCCGTTGCTGAGGGGGAGGAGCTGCTGACTGTTTTCCATCAAAGCAGTGTTTGGGCGGACTCGACCCAGCGGATCGAATGGGAGGATTGGAAAAAACAGTTCGTATTCGCCGCGCTTCTTTACGGAGACTTTGAGCAGGAGGACGAGATATATCGTGCCTTTTGCGACAAGGAGATGCCAGATGGGATGGAGCAGGTCAAATGGGAGGCGGAGCTTTCCAACGGCCGGTATTGCACAGTGGCCCTGTCCTGCATGAGCCAGAAAGCTTACGATGACAGAGGATTTGAGGTGCGCCGGTATTCCGCAACGCTGCGGATCAACATCTATGCTTCATACGAGCAGTATCAAAAGCAACGGGGGGAATAGGAACAGAGAGGGGGAAAGGGGAAAGCATATGAGGCCCAACCATAAACCCTGGCTGCGGATCGTTCTCTGGGCGCTGGTGGTCGCCTGGATGGGCGTCATATTCTGGTTTTCGGCGGAGGATGCGAACCGCTCGTCGGAGACCTCCGGTCGGGTCATTCGCTGGCTGCTGACCCGTTTTGACAGCGGGTTTTCTAGTCTGTCTCTTGAGGAGCAGCTGCTCCGGATGGAGGACTGGACCTTCGTGGTCCGGAAGCTGGCCCACTTCAGCATCTTCGCCGTGCTGGGCCTGCTTGGCTTCGCGGCCTTTTCGGTGGACCTGCCGCCCCGGCGGGCCTTCCCGGCGGCCCTCATCCTTGGCGCGGTCCGGGCGATCCTCGATGAGGTCCATCAATCCTTCGTCCCCGGCCGCTCCTGCGAAGTACGGGACATGTGCATCGACTTTGCCGGCGTGCTCCTGGGGGCAGCCTTTCTCCTGCTCATTCTCCTATTTATCAAGCATCAAAACAACAAAAAAGCTTAAGCGGGTCTGTCCATTACCCTCTTAAGCTTTTCTTTTTTTCGCCGCTTTTTTCTCTTCACCGAAGAGAGAAAAGGAACAATGTTTATTTCCGCTCGTTCACATAGCGACACGCGGCCAGGGCCGCCACGGCGCCATCGGCACAGGCGGTGGTGAGCTGGCGGATGGACTTTGAGCGGCAATCCCCGGCCACGAACACGCCGGGAGTCCTGGTCAGGCAGTCCTCGCCGGAGGCGAAGTAGCCGTATTGGTTCAGCTCGGCGAGGGCCTCGAAGGGCCCGTTTTCGGGGATCAGGCCGATGGCGATGAACAGGCCGTCGCTGGGGATGGTGGTTCGTTCACCGGTGAGCCTGTCCTCCACCGTGACGCCGGTGAGGCCGTCGCCGCTCGATTCGACGCCCACGATCCTGCGATTGGTCTCGATCCTTACGTTGCTGCGGCTTCTGAGGATCCTTTGCAGGGTCTCCTCGCCGGTGAGCTCGGGCAGGTCCTGGAGGATGATGACCTCTTTGCACTTTTCCGCCAGCAAAATCGCCTCCTGGAGGGCGGAGTTGCCGCCGCCGGCCACGCAGACGGTTTGGCCGGAGAAGAAGTCCCCGTCGCACACGGCGCAGAAGGAGATGCCGTTGCCCACCAGCTCATTTTCGCCGGGGAGGCCCAGCATCCGGTGCTTCACGCCGGTCGCGATGACCACGGCCATGCTCTCAAAGGCGTTTCCCTCCTCGGTTTTCACCAGCTTATGGCCGTCCGCGTTCTCCACGGCCACGGCCTTCTCCAGCTCCACCTCGGCGCCCAGGGCCAATATCTGCTCCAACATCTTGTCGGCGAACTCGTTGCCGCTCATCTCCTTGGTGCCGGGGTAGTTCTCCACCTTGGGGGAGTAGGTGATCTGGCCGCCGAAGCCGTGCTTTTCCAGCACCAGCACGGATTTGCCGTTCCGCAGAGCGTAGAGGGCAGCGGTCATGCCCGCGGGGCCCCCGCCGATGATGATAAGGTCGTACATGGGTTTTCTCCAGAGTTTATTTTTTTGCGACTTTTTCTCTTTAGACAAAGAGAAAAAGTCGCGCAAAAAGAGAAACGCAAGAAATATGTATGGTTTGGAGGGAATACATGATCCCCTCTTAAAGTTCTTTTGGGTCCCTTTTCTTTCAGGGTGCGAAGCTGAGCGCTGCCTGTGGCAGATGCAGCGAAGCGTAGCACGGGCAAAACAACGAGAAACCGAGCGAAGTGAAGGTTTCGACTATGTTTTGCACCTGGTCAAGGGATCGGGCTTTCAATAGATACCTTACTTCTTCCCCATGAGCCAGCCCTTGATGTCGCTGACGCCGCGGAAGGACTCAAAGCCGTCCTTGCCGATCAGCACCAGGGTGGGCGCCTGTTTCACGCCGTACGCGTTGACCAGCTCCTTATTCTCATTGGCGTTCAGGGCCGTGTAGGCGATGCCCGCCTTGTCTAAGAGCGCCATGGCCAGCTTGCAGTTGGGGCAGGTGGGCGTCTTGAACAGCAGGATGCTGGCATCGGCCTTCGTTTCGGCCGCAGGCTCCGCCTTGACTTCTGCCGTAGGCTCAACATTCGCTTCCGCCGCGGGCGCTTCAAACACGGGCTTCTCCACGGGCGCACCCTCGGGCTTGGGGCCTACGTGGGCCAGCACAGAATGGCCGATGTTATAGACCTTCCTGTCCTTAAACTCCTGGGCCTTGCCGTCGTTCCAGTTCTGCACGGGCCGATAGTAGCCGGTGATGCGGCTGTAGACCTCGGTCTTCTGACCGCAGACGGGGCAGGTGAAGTGCTCGCCCGTGATATAGCCGTGGTCCTTGCACACCGAGTAGGTGGGGCTCAGGGTGTAGTAGGGGAGCTTGTAGTTCTCGGCGATCTTCCTCACCAGGTTGGCTGCCGCCTTCCAGTCGGGGAGCTTCTCGCCCAGGAAGGCGTGGAACACGGTGCCGGAGGTGTACAGGGTCTGCAGATCGTCTTGGATATCCAACGCGGAGAACACGTCCTCCGTGTACCCCACGGGCAGGTGGGAGGAGTTGGTGTAGTAGGGTGTGCCGTTCTCGTTGGCGGTGATGATGTCGGGGAACTCCTCCTTGTCGTGCTTGGCGAAGCGGTAGGTGGTGGATTCCGCTGGGGTGGCTTCCAGGTTGTAGAGGTCGCCGTACTGCTCCTGGTAGTCGGAGAGGCGCTCGCGCATGTGGTTCAGCACGTCCTTGGCGAACTGCTGGGTCTCAGGATGGGTCAGGTCCTTCCTGAGCCACTTGGCGTTCAGGCCCACTTCGTTCATGCCGATGAGGCCGATGGTGGAGAAGTGGTTGTTGAAGGTGCCGAGATACCGCTTGGTGTAGGGGTAAAGTCCCGCGTCCAAAAGCTTGGTGATGACGGTCCGCTTGGTCTTCAGGGATCTGGCGGCGATGTCCATCATCCGATCGAGGCGGGCGTAGAAGTCCTTCTCGTCTGCGGCGAGATAGGCGATCCGGGGCAGGTTGATGGTCACCACGCCCACGGAGCCGGTGCTTTCGCCGGAGCCGAAGAAGCCGCCGGACTTCTTGCGCAGCTCACGCAAATCGAGGCGCAGCCGGCAGCACATGGACCGCACGTCGCTGGGCTCCATGTCGGAGTTGATGTAGTTGGAGAAGTAGGGGGTGCCGTACTTGGCGGTCATCTCGAACAGGAGCTTGTTGTTCTCGGTCTCGCTCCAGTCGAAGTCCCGGGTGATGGAGTAGGTGGGGATGGGGTACTGGAAGCCCCGGCCGTTGGCGTCGCCCTCGATCATGACGTCGATGAACGCCTTGTTCACCATGTCCATTTCCTTCTTGCAGTCGCCGTAGGTGAAGTCCATCTCCTTGCCGCCCACGATGGCGGGCAGGTTTTCGAGATCCTTGGGCACGGTCCAGTCCAGGGTGATGTTGGAGAAGGGCGCCTGGGTGCCCCAGCGGCTGGGGGTGTTCACGCCGTAGATGAAGCTCTGGACACACTGCTTCACTTCCTTCTGGGTGAGGTTATCCACCTTCACGAAGGGCGCGAGATAGGTGTCGAAGGAGGAGAAGGCCTGGGCGCCGGCCCACTCGTTCTGCATGATGCCCAGGAAGTTGACCATCTGGTTGCAGAGGGTGGAGAGGTGGCTGGCAGGGGAGGAGGTGATCTTGCCGGGGACGCCGCCAAGGCCCTCCTGGATGAGCTGCTTCAGGCTCCAGCCCGCGCAGTAGCCCGTGAGCATGGACAAATCGTGCAGGTGGATGGCAGCGCTGCGGTGGGCTTCAGCAACCTCCGGATCGTAGATCTCGGTAAGCCAGTAGTTGGCGGTGATGGCGCCGGAGTTGGAGAGGATGAGACCGCCCACGGAATAGGTGACGGTGGAATTCTCCTTCACCCGCCAGTCGGCGATCTTGAGATAATTGTCCACCAGGTCCTTGTAGTTGAGGAGGGCGGAGTTCACGTTGCGGACCTTCTCCCGCTGCTTGCGGTAGAGAATGTAGGCCTTGGCCACATCGGCGTAGCCGGACTCGGACAGCACCTTTTCCACGCTGTCCTGGATATCCTCCACGGCCACGCAGCCGTCCTTGATCTTGTTCTCGAAGTCGGCTGTCACATGCAGGGCCAGCAGGTCGATCACGCTGGGATGATAGGCTTTGTTCAGGGCCACGAAGGCCTTGGTGATGGCGCCGGTGATCTTGCTGATGGTGAAATCGGTGACCTGTCCGTCGCGCTTTTTGACTTGATACATGGTTCTCTCTCCTGCTGTGATAGTATGAAAACTTGGTGGGGCAGAGCGTAGCTACGCCGCAGCACCCAAGCATGGCTACTCTACCATATCTTGTGATCCGGTGTCAATATCTTGTGCTGTTTGTTAACAAATAACACAATATCTTGTATTTATGCGGTGCGGTATACAGAGGCGAACGCCCAAAAAGCCTGACTACAGGCCGCGAATGGATGTATAGGGCACGTATACCCTCATGATGGATGCGTATTTATCCAGATCCTCTCTTGTGGGGGCGGAGAGGCCCGCGAAGGGCACGGAGTCCCGGTCGGTGAAGGACTGCAAAAAATAGGCCTTCGCCCCGGCGATCCACCGGCCTATGGCCTCAAAATCCTCGGCCTTGTGGAACTGGTCCACCACCGTCGTGCGGAACTCATAGGGGATGGAACTATCCATCAGTAGCCGGACGCTTTGGCGGATGGGACCAAGGTCCAGATGATCGAGCCCCACGGTCAGGGCGTACTTTTCGGGGCTGTTTTTTATATCCATGGCCACATAATCTACGAGCCCCTCTGTGAGCAAGCCCTCCAGGGCCCTTGGATGGTTGCCGTTGGTGTCCACCTTCAAGGCAAAGCCCAGCTCCCGAACGGATCTAAGAAGGTCCGGCAGGTCCTTCCGCAGCAGGGGTTCGCCGCCGGTGATGGCCACCCCATCCAAAAGCCCCTGGCGACCCTTCAAAAACCGCAGCAGATCCCGATCGTCCATGATGGCGGGGGCGGAGCCGTCCAGCAGCTCGCCGTTGTGGCAGAAGGGGCACCGAAAGTCGCAGCCGCCCAGGAACACCGTGCAGGCCACCCGCCCGGGGAAGTCCAGCAACGTCATCTTCTGTAAACCCTGTATCTTCATGAGAGATCTCCTTAGGTAGTATTTTTCATTCACCGGGCAACGCTAAGCGCGGTGTAGCCGCGCGTATGTGATCAGAGGAGGAAGAAAGCTCGGCTTTTTTATGTCAAATCCAGCGACATGCGCGGTGGATTTGACACCGTGCAGGTCACGCCGCCCGGTACGCCGTAGGCGTATAGGCGGGACCTGGAGGCGAAGCGAAGGCGAAGCACCCGCCCGCAGGTGTTCTCAGTCTGTTGAAACCATCGGTTTCAACAGACTGAATAAAAGATGTTCAGGTTCCGCACGTCCCCGTCCTCAATGCCGTCGTTGACGGAGTAGGCATGCTTCTCGAGATCCCCGCAAATGGCCTTGGTCAGCCCTTGCACCTGGAGCTCGTCGATGATATCACTGGCGGTGCTCTCGATCATGTCGTACTTCGATTCCGCCAGATCCTCGTCGTTCCCCGTGGTCAACAGATACTCCAATGTCTCCGCTGTCAGCGACAGCTTGGGCAGCCGTCGCAGCGCTCGGAAGCTCCATTTATAATAAGGAGCGTAGATTCGGTTCAGCAGGAAGATCACCTCGATGCAGCTTTTGACGAATTCATTGACCGCCAGCTGCGCCGCCGCCGGTTCCCCGTGTTTCAGGCACCTGAGGTAGTTATACTGCCCCGCCTGAGCCATCAGCAGCAGATGGCCGCTGAGGCGCTTCCGCCTCACATCCTCCGGCATATGGGAAAGGGCGGTTCGAATGGCCGTGACCTTGCCCAGATCGTCCCGGAATATTTGGCCGCCCGTGGCCTCGAGGAGCGATTGCTGGGGGAGCTTGAGCCATTGGTCCACGGTCAATATGCCGTCGGGAGCGCCCACCTTCTCCCGGAAGAAGTCCGCCGCCCGCAATACGCCGTGCCGGGCCCCGCCTACGGGCGCGAGGGTGTTCCGTCGGAGGCCCATGAATTCCTTAGGGAGCTTTGCATAGGCCCGCTCCAAAAGGAAAGCGGTCCGCCGGTCGATGCTGTCTTCATCCGGCAGCAGCAGGCAGAAGCCCGGCTCAAAGTCGTGGTCCCGGGACACCTCATCGTCAAACCCCAAACACTCCGACCCGCTGCCTACAAGGCCTACGGCCATAAGCCCCTCCGCCTGGGGGAACTGCTCATGGAGCATGGGCGCACCGTACTGTTGGTAAAACGCTCGGGAAAGCTCAAGCCCGTTCATAGATCGCCCTGGCCCTTTCCTTGAGATCGTCGGCCACCAGGAAATAGCCGTAATAATCGAAGGTAGGGGCGCACTTCTCGCACACGAAGGCGTAGTAGCCGTCCCGGGGCAGGCTGGGCTCGTCCAGCAGCACGGCGGCCTTGTCCAGATACTGACCGATCTTCTGTTCCCCCTTCTCGAGGCCATGTTCCAGCTCCACGGCGTTGGCCAAATTGAGATAGGTGATGGCCTGCTCAAGAGCGCCGTTCTCCACCTTTCCCATGACGTCCAGGGCCTTCAAAAAGGCTTCATAGGCCGCCCCGAAGCGCCGGAGAGCCATATAGGCAAGGCCCATGTTGTTGTAGAGCCCCCCCAGCCGACCGTCGGTCTCGGGGAGATTCCCTTCATAGATGGCCTTCGCTTTCTCAAACAGCTCGATGGACCGCTGGGGCTCTCCGAAGGCGTCGTAGACCGTGGCGGCGTTCACATAGGCCGTCCCGGCGGACAGGGTGTTTTCAAACCCCAGTTTCCGGATCAGGTTCAATCCCTCGTTGGCGTTGAGGATGGCCTTCTCTTTGTTGCCCGTCTTTCGGTAGTGGCCCATCATCTCGCCGCGGAGGAAGAACTCGCCGCGGAGGTCTCCGTTCTGCTGGGCCTCCGCCAGCCAGTAATTGAGGTGTCGCTCCGCTCCGGCGTAGTCCTGATGGCTCATATACTCGTCCAGCTTCTCCCGGACCCGCCGCTGGGGAATGGGCTTGGCGTTCTGGTCCATGCACAAAACGCAGCGGGACTCCACATAGTCCTCCTGGGAGAGGGGATTGTATCGGTTTGTCATGTTCACCTCCTGGATCTATTCATCCTTGGGCAACATCAGCCCGCCCAAGAAGAGCAGTTGCTCCGGCAGCCGGTTCCCGCGGGACCACTGCAGCGTCTCTCCAAAGTATTTTTCCAAAGCGCCGCCGCAGTCCCCACCCAGAGCTTCGATGGAGTATCGGCTTTTCTCAGGCATGCGGCAGGGCTTTCCCCCGGCCCTGGCGCAGGGCTTGCACCACTCGCAACGGCCCAAGAACAAAGCGAGGCTGCCGGGGGTCCTTGCTTCCAGCTCCAGCAGCTTTCGGGCCATGTTTCCCTTGATTCGGGGCAGCGACCTTTCTTCGAAGGCCCGCCGTTCTCCGGGAAACAGGCGGTCCTTGGGGAAAGTCACCTTGCAGAGCAACAGCAGCAACCCGTCGTACCGGGCCCACAGCGCCATGGGATCAAAGTCGAAGGGCGGGCAGGACCAGTATCGTCCCCAGTTGGGACAGTCCCGGCAGTATCCCAAAAAGCGGGGCACATCCACCAGCTCCTGCCGGAATTCCGCCAGGGGGACACGCTTCGTCAGGGTCTCGCAGTGATATAGGGCCATTTCTTCCATGGGCCTATGCTACCATGGCCCGCCCCGTTTGACAAGCCACATTCTTTACGCTTCGTTTGCATTTGACCCTTGCGGTTTCGGCTGCCCGGTGCGATACTATATACAATTATACTCCGTGGGAGGCATTTGTCATGAAGGAACTGAACGTAGGCGTCCTGGGGGCCACCGGTGCGGTGGGCCGGGAGATGCTGAAGATAGCAGCGGAGCGAAACTTCCCCGTGAAGAGCCTCCGTCCCTTGGCCAGCGCTCGCAGCGCGGGTCGCATGATCGACTTTAGGGGGGTGCAGGTGCCCATCGTGGAGGCCAGGGAGGACGCCTTCGGGGGCCTTGACCTGGTTTTAGGCGCGGCGGAAAACGACGTCGCCCGGAAATTTGCCCCTCATATCCTGGATGCGGGCGCCGTGTTTGTGGACAACTCCAGCGCCTTCCGGCTTCGGGAGGACGTGCCCCTGATCATCCCCGAGATCAATCCTGAGGATGTCAAATGGCACAAGGGCATCATCGCGAACCCCAACTGTACCACCATCGTCACGCTGGTGGCTGTGGCGCCCCTCGCCAAGGAAAGCCCCATCGAGACCATGGTCGCCTCCTCCTACCAGGCCGTCAGCGGCGCAGGCGTGGCGGGCATGCGGGAGCTCACGGAGCAGATCGAAGCGGGGCTCAGGGGGGAACCCTATACGCCCAAGGCCTTTGCATACCCCATCGCCTATAACGTGATCCCCCAGATCGGGTCCGAGCAGTTCATGGGCTACACCAGCGAGGAGATGAAGATGCAGAACGAGGGTCGCAAGATCCTCCACCTCCCCCAGATGCGGGTGAGCTGCACCTGCGTGCGGGTGCCGGTACTGCGGAGCCACAGCGTGTCCGTGGTCATCCGAACGAAAGAAAGGATCACCGTGGACCGGGCTCGAGCCCTCATCGCCGCCGCCCCAGGCTGCAAGCTGGCGGACGATCTAAGCAACAAGGTCTATCCCATGCCCCTGGACACCTCCGATCAGGACCTCGTCTTCGTGGGCCGCATCCGGGAGGATCTGACCTCGGATCGAGGGCTGAATCTATGGTGCTGCGGCGACCAGATCCGCAAGGGCGCCGCCACCAACGCCATCCAGATTGCGGAGCTGTTGCTGTAACGGCGCTTTTGAACGCTTCATTGCCCGTCTGTGAAGCTTTCGTGACCCGGTGCCAAAGTCCTGCAAATAGGACAATTACTTTGCTATGCTTACCTCATCCGAAAGAGAGGAGGCAAGCGAAATGGACAACAACTACGGGTACTTGGATCAGGAGGTGGAGCAGTTTGCCGCCTACGTGGACACCCTCAAGGAGGCCCAGAGGAGCGATAGGATGGGCATCGGCTGCGGCACCGCCCTCATGCTGGTGATCGTGGGCTTCGTGGCTTTGATCGAGATCACAGGATTGCTTTTGTAAGCTCAGAACAGCGCCGAGAGCAGGCGCAGCCCCAAGCAGAACAGGAGACCGAAAACCGTGGGAAGGACCGCCGCAAGAAGGGTCCAGCCCCAGGAGCCGGTCTCCTTTTTGATGGTCAGCAATGTGGTGGAGCAGGGGAAGTGGAGGAGGGAGAAGCCCATGAAGCATACAGCGGTGATCTTCGTCCAGCCGGCGGCGATCAAAGCCGGTCCCAACTCTCCCGTGGCTCCGTATCCCATGAGCGTCAACGGCAACACGATCTCGTTGGCCGGGAGCCCCAGCAGAAACCCGCTGAGGATGGCTCCATCCAAGCCAAAGAACCGGCCCGCAGGGTCCAGCAGGCGGATGAGGGTACTGAGCAGGGAAGGTCCGTTTGCGGGCAGATGGCCTAAAAGATAGATGATGAGGCCGCAGGGGGCCGCCACGGTCACCGCCCGAAGCAGGATGCGCAGCGTTCGATCCAGGAGGGAACGGACGATGACCTTTCCCACCTGGGGCTTTCGGAAGGGCGGCAGCTCCAGGGTGTAGGCAGAGGGTTGGCCCTTGAGCACCGTCCGCGACAGCAGCCAGGAGAGGCCCAGCGTCATCATGAGGGAGAAGGCGATGAGCCCCACCATGAGCCCCGCGCTCAGCAGCCCGCCGCCGAAGAACACCGTGCACAGGGCCAGCAGGGCGGGGAAGCGGCCGTTGCAGGGGGTGACGCTGTTGGTGAGGATGGCCACCAGCCGCTCCCTTTTGGAGTCAATGATCCGGCAGCCCGTGACCCCTACGGCGTTGCATCCGAAACCCATGCACACGGTTAGGGCCTGCTTGCCGCAGGCGTGGCACCGGGCGAAGCATTTGTCCAGGTCGAAGGCCACCCGAGGGAGGTAGCCAAGGTCCTCGAGCAGCGTGAACAGGGGAAAGAAGATGGCCATGGGCGGCAGCATCACGGACACCACCGTAGCCGTGGTCTCATAGACCCCATCCATCAGCGCCCCCGTCAAAAACGGCGGCAGGGAGAGGGCATCGAGGCCCCGCCGCAGCCAAAGTCCCAGGGCATCGAACCCTTTTTCCAGCATGGTTGAGGGGTAGTTGGCCCCCTTCAGGGTGAGGAAGAACACCAAGCCGAGAAGCAGCAGCATCACCGGGACGCCCACGAGCCGCCCGGTCAGCAGCCGATCCACCTGGAGCTGACGATTGGTCCGTTCGCCTCGCTTCTGTACAGCCAAAGCGCACAGCTTCGCCGCTCGACGGTGGCAGGCCTCCGCCTCGGTCTCCCCGGGCTGGATCGCAAGAGGCGCGGGCTGGGGCGATCGTCCGTCGATGAGCCCCAGGGCCACCCGCAGAGCGTCCTGAACGCCCTCCCCGCTGCGGGCCGCTGCGCCGATCACCGGCACCCCCAAGGCTTCGGAGAGAGCGGCCGTGTCGATGCGGATGCCCTGCTTTTTCGCCTCGTCCAGCAGGTTCACGCACAGGACCGTCCGCGGCTGCCGCATCAGGATCTGCAAAGCGAGCGGCAGGCTCCGCCGGAGACTGGTCCCGTCAAGAACCACGATATAGGCATCCGCCTGACCCTCGGTGACGAAGGCCGCCGCCGTCCGCTCCTCCTCGGACACGGGGCGCAGGCTGTAGGTCCCCGGCACGTCCACCAGCGTCACCGTTCGTCCGTCCACCCGGGCCGTCCCCGCCTGAAGGCCCACGGTTTTGCCGGTCCAGTTGCCCGTGTGCTGTTTGAGACCCGTGGCGGCGTTGAACAGGGTGCTCTTACCCACGTTGGGGTTGCCGCACAGGCCGATGACGGGCCTCATGCTTCCTCCACGGCCACCATGGCCGCGTCCCGCTGCCGGAGGGCGATGACGGTGTCGCAGACGAGATACGCCCGGGGGTCCCCCATGGGCGCGGCATACAGGGGTCGTATTTCGCTGCCGGGCACGAACCCCAGGTCGAGCAGGCGGCCCCTCAGGGGCTCCTCGGCGGACAAACTCAGCACCCGAGCGCGTTTGCTCAGGGGCAGGCGAGAGAGAGGGAACATAGGCAGCCTCCGAAAAAAAGATGGTATGGCTATCCTATGTACGTCTCGTAAAAAGGGTGCAAAACCGCGTTTTGTGCTATATCCGGCCTTGCACCTCCACGGTATTCCGTGCTATACTGATCTATAACCACAGGGAGGATACGGCACATGGAACTGCTGACCATCGTCACCACCTACATCGCTCAGGTGGGCATCGAGCTTTTGGATATCGCCGCCATGGGGATACTGCTGTACGGCAGCGGCAAGTCCATCTGGATGATGATCCGCCATAAGCCCCATGTGACCCTGTATTTGACCCGGTTCATGAACATCGCGCTCATCGTCATGCTCTGTGCCGAGATCATCCGCCTGGTGCTCATTCGCGAGCCCCTGGAGCTTGCCATCGTGGCGGGCATGGTGGCGCTCCACGGCGCCATCTCCTTCCTCATCTCCTGGGAGGTCAACCGGGAGCATAGCCACGACAAGGAGCGGGGCGAGGTGGAGGAATCCGAGCAGGACGTGCTGCTGTAAGGCGGCCGTTCTCTTTTTTCTGAGATAAAACAGCATTGATAAAGGAGATTTGACCATGGCAACGCATCGCACGTACACGGAAAATGATCTGCGCTATCTTCGGATGCTCTCCCGCATGTTCCCCACGGTCCGCTCCGCGGCCACGGAGATCATCAACCTGAACGCCATCTTGAATTTGCCCAAGGGCTGTGAGCACTTCATCTCCGACCTGCACGGGGAGCACGAGGCCTTTTTGCACATCCTCAACTCCTGCTCCGGCGTGATCCGGGAGCGGCTGGACGAGCTGTTTGTCAACACCGTCCCCCGGGAGGAGCTGAACCAGCTGGCCACCCTCATCTATTATCCCAAGGAGAAGCTGGAGCAGATCACCCCCCAGATCAAGGATCTGGACGAGTGGTACCGGATCACCATCCACCGGCTCATCCTGGTGGCCCGGGCCACCAGCGAGCGATACACCCGGTCCAAGGTCCGCAAAAACCTGCCTGCGGATTTTGCCTATATTTTGGATGAGCTCCTCTACACCCACGGGGAGGACCTGGATAAGCGGGACTATTTTGAAAACATCATCTCCACCGTCATCGCCATCGGCCAGGCGCCGGACCTCATCGAGTCCATCTGCGCCCTCATCAAATGGGCGGCCGTGGATCGTCTACATCTGGTGGGCGACATCTTCGACCGCGGGCCCCGGGCGGACATCATCCTCGACTCCCTGTTGCAGCACCACAGCGTGGACATCCAGTGGGGCAATCACGACATCCTCTGGATGGGCGCGGCCTCGGGGAGCCGTACCCTGGTGGCCACCGTGGTGTCGAACTCCATCCACTACAACAACTTAGAGGTGGTGGAGACGGGCTATGGCATCTCCCTTCGGCCCCTCAGCGTCTTTGCCAACGAGGCCTACAAGAACACCGACGTGTCCCGATTCGCTGTGAAGCTGGTGGGGGAGGACGCTCTCGGCGTGTCCGAGAAGGACAAGCTCCTATCCGCCCGGATGCACAAGGCCATCACCGTCATCCTCTTCAAGCTGGAGGGGCAGAAGATCCTGCGTCACCCCGAGTACGGCATGGAGGATCGGCTCCTCCTCGACAAGATCGACTATGCCAACAAGTGCATCACCATCAACGGCGTCACCTGGCCCTTGGAGGACGTGGACTTCCCCACCGTGGACCCAAAGGACCCCTACGCCCTGACCCCCGAGGAGAGCTCCGTCATCGACCAGCTCACCGCCTCCTTCCTGAGCAGCGAAAAGCTTCAGCGGCATATCCGCTTCCTGTATTCCAAGGGCAGCATCTTCAAGATCTATAACGGGAACCTCCTCTTCCACGGCTGCATCCCCATGGACAAGGAGGGGAACTTCCTTTCCTTCAATCTGGACGGGGTAGATCGGAGCGGCAAGGACTTTTTGGAGTATGCCGACGCCGCCGCCCGCCAGGCCTACTACTACAAGATGGGCACCCGGGAGCGGGAGCTGGGCATGGACTTCCTCTGGTTCCTGTGGGCCGGCCGTAACAGCCCCATCTTCGGCAAGGATCGAATGACCACCTTCGAGCGGCGGATCATCAAGGACGAAAGCGCCTGGTCCGAGCCCAAGAATCCCTACTATACTCTCTACGAGCGGCCGGAGATCTGCGACCGGATCCTGAAGGAGTTCGGCCTCGAAGGACCCCACTGCCATATCATCAACGGCCACGTGCCCGTGAAGGCCAAGAAGGGGGAGAGCCCGCTAAAGGCGGGCGGGAAGCTGATCGTCATTGACGGCGGGTTCTGCAAGGCGTATCAGCCCACCTCCGGCATCGCCGGGTATACGCTGATCTACACCTCCTATAGCTATAGGATCGTGGCGCATCAGCCCTTCGTGGGCCATGAGCGGGCTGTGGCGGAGAACTTCGACATCTCCTCCTCCACCGACGTCTTTGAGCCATTGGAGAACCGGCAGAAGATCAAAGAGACCGACACGGGCCGGGAGCTTCAAAAGCAGATCGACGACCTCCTGCTCCTTCTCGACGCCTACCACGACGGCGCTGTGGCCGAGGACCACAAGAGCAAATAAATTCAGACTGGCGAAAAACTTCGTTTTTCACCAGTCTGGGCTCCGCTTTCGCTTCGCTTCCAGGGCCCGCCTATAAACCTTCGGTTTTCCGGACGGCGGTCCCTGCAAGGTGTCAAACGCACCGCACATGTCGCTGCGTTTGACAGAAACTCAGCCGGACGTTGGCATCTCCAAGTCCGTTGCCACATTGCTTTTTGATCATTCGGTCGGTTCGTTGAACCGTGCAAACAACAGGTTTGCTTCGAACCTAAATGTCCGCCCCTACGGACACATGAACTTTGTAGGGGCGATTCATGAATCGCCCGTTGGAAAAACATAAGAAAGGAGTATGATCGTAGTACGAAATTCATACTCCCTTCTCAAAGTTCTTTTTGGTTCTTTTTCTATCAACTTGAATTGTTAAGTCAAGTGCAACGGTGAATGGAAAAGCGGCGGAAAAAGAAAAGCTTAAGAAGGGATCAAGGCTGCGCACATAAGCCTCTCTCCCTTCTTAAAGTTCTTTTTGGTCCTTTTTCTTGTCCAAGAAAAAGGATCAGGCTTTCAATAAAAACAATATGATTCCATACACCACGCTGGACCCGATGCCGTAGACCAGCACCGGCCCGGCGATCTGAAAGAGCTTGGCGGCGGTGCCGGTGATGAGCCCCTCGCTGCGAAACTCCATGGCCGGGGCCACGATGGAGTTGGCGAATCCCGTAATGGGCACCACAGTCCCCGCGCCGGCGAAGCTGGCGATCCGGTCAAAGACGCCCAGGGCCGTCAGCAGCCCGGCAAGGAAGATCAGGGACAGGGAGCACAGGGCCCCGGCCTGCTCCTTGTCAAGATGCAGGTAAATTCGACCCAAATCCGAAATGAGCTGCCCCAGGCAGCAGATGAGCCCGCCCACACCGAAAGCCTTCAGGCACATGAGCCCCGTCTTCGACCGGGGCAACAGCTCGTTGACCCGCCGCTGATATTCCTTTTCAGTCATGACCGCTCCTCCCGCCGGATGCTCTCCTTGCGCCGGATCTCCCGATCCGCAGGCCGCTGGCGGCCGATGCCCACCAGGTCCGTGGGATAGAAGCGGGTGCGGCAGGGGTCCGTCCCAGAGGGGGAGGGGAAAAAGTTAGTTCTGTCCACGCTGTAGAGGCCTGCGCCCGTAGGCGCCTTCTCTCGTCGAAAATGCGGCAGCACCACCGCCATGCCGATGGCGAGCAGCAGCAATCCCAGCAGCAGATACAGATAGGTGGAACGGGGCATGGGCCTTTGCCTCCTTTTCATTTTCTCTATGGAAAAAGCATGGGCCGCTTCGCCCGGAAATATACAGAAAGAATAGGCCAAAACAAGAAAAAAACGGCTTGACAAGCGGGGTGGGCTTTGTTAATATATGCAAGTGCCTATTGGGTGAAGTGCGGCACAAGCCCCGCCGGCGCTTGATCTTAGGGCAGCAAGTATCAATATTTTCATTGGAGGAATCGCCATGAAGACCTATATGGCAAAGGGCGAAACCGTTGAGCGTAAGTGGTACGTGGTGGACGCGACGGACATGATCCTTGGCCGTCTCTCCTCTCAGGTAGCCGCCATTCTCAGAGGTAAGAACAAGCCCATCTTCACCCCCCATGTGGACACCGGCGACTGCGTCATCATCGTCAACGCGGAGAAGGTCCGCCTGACCGGGAACAAGCTGGCCGAGAAGACCCACATCCATCACACCGGTTACCCCGGCGGCATCAAGGAGATCACCTACGGTGAGCTGCTTTCCAAGAAGCCCGAGTTCGCGGTGTACGAGTCCATCCGCCGCATGATGCCCAAGGGACCCCTGGGCCGCAAGATGCTCAAGAAGCTGCGCATCTACGCCGGACCCACCCACAACCACGAGGCCCAGCAGCCCGAAGTGCTTGTGCTCAAATAAGGAGGAGGAACGACTATGGCAAAAACCGCTTTCATCGCCACCGGGCGTCGTAAGAAGTCCGTTGCCCGCGTCCGTTTGGTCCCCGGCACCGGCACCATCACCATCAACCGCCGCGACGTGGAGGACTACTTCGGCCTTGAGACCCTGAAGATGATCGTCCGCGCCCCCATGACCCTCACGAACACCCTCGAAAAGTACGACGTGCTCGTGAACGTCTACGGCGGCGGCACCACCGGCCAGGCCGGCGCCATCCGTCACGGCATCGCCCGCGCCCTGTGCGTGGCCCAGCCGGACCTCAGGCCCGAGCTCAAGAAGGCCGGGTTCCTGACCCGCGACCCCAGAATGAAGGAGCGCAAAAAGTACGGTCTGCATGCAGCCCGCCGTGCCCCCCAGTTCTCCAAGCGCTGATCGAGGAAAACGACAGAATGCAAAACCCCGGAACCATGCGGTTTCCGGGGTTTTTCCTTTTTGTCTCGTTCTGTTCCCTTTTGAGGAAATCTGATGCTCTTTATCCCGTGGATATCGCCGCAGCAAGGATTGGGACGGGCTTGCAGCTTATTTGTCGCTTAAATCTACAAGCCGATACTAAAAGATACTCCGAAAAATTCATATATTGTCTATTGAAAGTCGGTAGGATTTGTGGTAACATATTATGTGGTTTATTATGTCCAGTTTTACTTCAAAACAAAGGAGTGTGATTTACCATGCCGGAATTAACCCGTTTCGGTGGAATGGTTATCTATATGCTGTTTCGTGATATAGGACAGCACACAAGCCGCACGTCCATGTTTATTATGGAGAATATGAAGCTGCAATAGCGATTGACGGGGAGTTATTGGCAGGTTCTCTCCCGCGCAAGCAGTTAAAGATTGTCACAGGTTGGCTTGCGTTCCATGAAGAAGAAGCCTATAGGGCATGGAACCTTGCTGTAAAGGGTGAACATTTTGACAAAATCCCGCCCATGAATTGAGGTGATTTGAATGTATATTATGAATGATATTTGCTATGCCGGGGAAATGCAGGACGGTATCAAGGTTACAGAAGCAAAGCCCCTGCGCGGCGGTATGTTGCTTGTGACATTTTCCACAGGGGAAAAGAGGTTGTTCGATACCACTACATTGCAAGGCGCCGCTTTTGCACCACTTGCGGATGAAAAGATATTTATGAATCCGGTTTTGTTTCATGGCGTGATAACATGGAACAATGGGGAAATTGATATTGCGCCGGAAACTGTCTATCGTGACAGCTATGCTTATGAAAGTATGGCAATATAGTCTGCAATAAATCGGAATTTAAGGAGAAAATGACTCATGAATATAGAGAGGATTGAAAAAAACAGTGTGATCTGTGCAGTTGTCCGCAGTGAAGAGATTGTGATTACGGATTCACAGTCTGCCCTTGACCTTCTGATGACAGCGAAGTATGAAGCAGGGACAAAGAACATCATAATCGACAAGAAATTAATCAAAGAAGATTTCTTTATCCTCAGTTCAGGGATGGCGGGTGAGATTCTGCAAAAGTATATCAACTATGGTGGGAGGATAGCTATCTACGGCGATTACTCTCAGTACACCAGCAAGCCTTTGCACGACTTCATCTATGAGAGCAATAATGGGCATGATGTGTTCTTTGTAGAAACAGAGGATGAAGCAGTAGAATGTCTATGTCGGTAAATTCCAGTTTATAAAGGCAGAATGCAAAGCGGCAGGTGTTTAGGCCTGCCGTTTGCAGTACAGCGTCAAGTCACGTTTATAGCCCTCGTACACGTCCACACGGGTTATATTGTACAGCGTCCCCCGGTACTTGATAACATTCTCGGTCGTAATGTCGGAACGGTAGTTGACACGGAACATAACCGTTTCTTCCGTCTGCGTCGTTACCCTGTATATCTCATCGCCGGAAAGCTGCCGGAAATACGCCCACACGGTCGCAATCGTGACAGTTTCCTTTTTGCGGTTCCCATACTTGTCGGAAACGTATTGCACGCCCATGATTTCAATTTTCTTGTCTTTCAGCTTCATTGTATCGCCCCCGTATATTCGTTATAGTGTTCGTATAGCCCGACATAGCAATCAAGCAATGCCGCCGTTCCGTCAATGCGCTGCTTCGGGCTTTGGTTCTTGATCGGAACAATGTTTCCGTTTCGGTCGGTCTGAACGCCTGTGTTCGTCAGGCACCATTTCAGAACCGGGTTATTGTTGTATATGACCTTGTGCGCCTGCAAGTCGGTTCCCATCATCTGCATAGGCAGGGACAGCGTTTTTGCACCCTGAATGCAGCGAACCATATTGAACCCCTGCATTTGCATTTCTTCCACGAAATACCGCGCCGAATAGCTGTCATAATACACCCATGCCGGGAACAGGTCGTATTTCTGTACGACTTCACAAAACCACGCTGTCACGTCGGAATAGCTGATACTGTTTCCGGCGCACAGGCGTAAAAGCCCGCGTTCAAACCATTTGTCATAGGGTATTTTATCCTGCTGAACCCGTTCCCCGAGACGGTCAGCGGGTAACCAGTACATTTGCGTTATATATTTGTGATCGTCGCCCCGGCGCATGAACAGCAGACTTGCACAGGTCAGGTCTGTTGTAATGGACAGGTCAACGCCGCCGATAACCGGTCCTTTCTCTGGTCCACATACAGCCGTGTTATCGTACGGCAGGCCGGATAATCAACTCCGCCTGCAAATGAAAAGCCCCGCGTTCGACAGCGCGGGGACGGACCTTCTCTTTGCCGCAAATACAGTATACCAGATCGGAAGCGAAAAAACAAGACTGTCTCCACGGCGGGGCTTATGCTATGATGAAAGCGGAGGTGAGGCGTATGGATAGAATGGAACGGCTGTGGGCCCTGTCCAGCCTGTGGGCAGCGGCAAAGGAGGTCTACCCCTACTTTGACCGGCTGGAAACGGATTGGGATGAAACCTACAGGGCATATATCCCTCGGCTGCTGGCGGCGGGAGAGGGGCTGGAAAGCTGGCTCCTGCTCTGTGAATTCGTGCGGGTTTTGAACGACGGCCACAGCACCGTGATCCTGCCCCAGGCATACCGGGAAGCCAATGGGTCCACGCCCTTTCGCTTCACCCAGGTGGGGAACCGATTCCTCGTCACGGCGGCGGCGGACGAAAGGCAGCTGCTGCGGGAGGCCCTGACCATTGACGGTATCCCCATGGAGCAGCTGGTTAAGCGGTTGGACCGGTACAAATATACGGCCTCGGGCCACCCCTACGGGGGGCACCTGGAAGGCTGGCTGCCGCTGCTGCTCCCCGGCCGGGATCATGTGCTGAGCACGGACGGGGGAGAGATGCACTTCTCTTTCCCCGACCAATGCCCGCCGCTGTTGAAAGCGCCCGAACCGGAGAGCCGCCGTTCCTTTCGAACGGTGGGGGAGGATATGCGCCTGTTTGACGACGGCGTTTTGTGCGCCCGGGTGGACGATATGCAGCATGTGGATCGGGCGGCAGCGTTCCAGAAGGTCTTAGGCCGGGTCCGGCCTCGGGCGGTGATCTTCGACATCCGGCGGAACATGGGCGGCGTGACCCTTTGCGGGGCCCGGTACGCCCAGCCCTTCTTTGAGGGGCGCTTCGGCGGCAGCCGCAAGTGGACCCAGAGCCGCCGGGCGGTGGATGCGGCTTCCAACTCCCAGCTTAGCTGTATGGGGCCGGCGAGCCGACAGCGGCTCCTTGATGAGGGCATTCTGAAGGCGGAGGACTATTACGAAGCGGACCGGTACACCCGCCGCCTGCAATTTGAGTGCTATAATGATTCCTGGCAGGAGGCTTGCGAAACAAAGTTGATCGACTGTCCGGTGTTGCTGCTGACCAGCCGGGACACCATCTCCGCCGCCGAGGACTTCACCTGCTTCTTCAAGGACAACCGGCGGGGCCGGGTCATGGGGGAGCGGACCTTCGGCTCCACCGGCAGCCCCTATCTGCTGCGGCTCCCGGAGGGCGGCCGGGGACAGGTGGTGTCCGTGGGCTATGAGATGGCCGATGGGACCCCCTTCATCGGCTGCGGCATACAGCCCGATATCCCCTGCCCGCCCACGGTGGAAGACTGGCGCTTGGGCTGGGATCGGCAGCTGGACCTGGCCCTGGAGCATCTTGCATAGAACGAATAATTATACGAAGCGGAGGAATATATGCGCCTGTCCTATGAGCCGGCACGACCAGAGGATGATCCGGTGATCTTCGGCTTTGCCAAAGAACTGATCGAGAGATATGAGACCGATCCGCACCTGGACCTTGAAATGGCCCTTGCCTGGACTCGCCGGAAGATCGAGAAGCGGATAAGTGAATACACCCGGGTCCTTTGCGATGGGGAAATAGCAGCTTTTTTCCGCTTCGCGCAAGATGGAGAGCGGATGGAGTTAGACGACCTCTATGTGCTGCCCGCGTATCGAAACCGAGGCATCGGCACGGCCATCCTCCGCCGGTGCGTCGGGTTGGGGAAGCCTGTGTACTTCTATGCCTTCACCGAAAACGTCCGGGCCATCGCCCTCTATGAGCGGGAGGGCTTCCGCAAGACCGAGGACGTAAGCCCCACTCGCATCATCATGGCTCGATAAGGACTTGCGTTTTTTTGTCGAAGGAGTATAGTATAGGGGCATCGCATAGAATAAAACAGCGCTCCGGCGTGTTGGGAGGGAAAAATGAAGAAAAAGTTTATTACGGCGGCGATCTGCTTCGGTTTATTCCTGCTGCTGATCCTGCTGGTCAAGACGGTGGACGTGGCGGCCGTCGGCCCCGAGGGCACCGAGATTGGGCTCAGCAAGCTCAACGTGGCCATCCATGGCCTGTTCGGGGAGAACCTGGGCTGGTACAAGCTCACCAACATCCTGGGGTATCTCGCCATCCTCATCGCCCTGTGCTTCGCGGCCATCGGCGGGCTGCAGCTCATCCGCCGGCGGAGCGTTCTGAAGGTGGACAAGGAGATCTTGCTCCTGGGGTGCCTGTACGTGGTCACGGTCATCTTCTACGCCTTTTTCGAGAAGGTCGTCGTCAACTACCGGCCCATGCTCATGCCCGACGGCACCGGCCCCGAGGCCTCCTTCCCCAGCTCCCACACGGTGCTTTCCTGCGTCATTTTGGGCAGCGGCCTGTTCCTCGTTAAGAAGTATCTAAAGAAGCAGAGGACGCTGCAGCTGGTGCTCACCGTGCTCTTCGCCGTGATGCTGGCCCTAATCGTGGCCGGGCGGCTCATTTCCGGCGTCCACTGGTTCACGGACATCCTGGGCGGCCTTCTCCTCAGTGCAACCCTCCTCAACGCATACGAGGGCCTCTTGAAGCTGTGGAAGAAGAGCGACAGGCGGAAGCGGAAATGAATGCGCATCGACCGACAGGGGGCCGAGACATGCAATTCGGGATGCCCACCCTCATCGAGAACCGGACGCTGGCGGACAACGCGGCTCTCTGCTGCCGCCTGGGCCTGCGGTTCATCGAGCTCAACATGAATTTCCCGGAGTATCAGGTGGACCGGCTGGAGCGGACGGACGCCCTCGTGGCAGAGGCCGAAGCAGCCGGCATCTACTATACCATCCATCTGGACGAGAACCTGAACGTGGCCGACTTCAACCCCCTGATCTCCGGGGCCTATCTCGAGACTGTGCGCCGGACCATCCTGGCGGCAAAGGCGCTGCTGCCCCTGAGGGATAGCTTTGGGGACAGCCGCCAGCCCCTGACCGTCAACATGCACATGCATCACGGCATCCACATCACCCTGCCGGATCGGAAGGTGCAGATGTACGACCGGGACTTCGACGCCTATATAAGGTCCTTCGCGGCGTTCCGCGCCCGGTGCGAGGAATGGATCGAGGACAGCGACATCCGGATCGTGGTGGAGAACACGGACGGGTTCCGGCCCTATGAGCAAAAGGCCATCGAACTTTTGCTGGAAAGCCCCCGCTTCGGCCTCACCTGGGATATCGGCCACTCGAAGGCGATCCATGAGAAGGACGAGCCCTTTATCCTGGCCCACCAGGACAGGCTGATCCATTTCCACATCCATGACGGCACGGAGGCCCCGCCTCGGAACCACCTCGCCCTGGGCGACGGCCAGATCGACCTCCCCGACCGCCTCCGGCTGGCCCAAAGCCAACACGCCCGCTGCGTTCTGGAGACCAAAACCATAGAGGCCCTGGAAAGCTCCGTAACGTGGCTCCGCCAGGCAGGCTTGATGCCCTGAACCAGAACAGATACCCTTGCCATAGGAAAAGCCGATCAGCTTATGGCTTTTTTTGGATGGGTCTGGTATACTGACAATAACTACACGGATGGAGGGGAAAAAGCCATATGAGCGCACCCACCAACGGCCATAAGCGGATACGAACCATCGTCATCACCGGCGGCCCCTGCGGCGGCAAGACCACGGCCATGAGCTGGCTGCAGAACGCCCTCACCAGCGCCGGCTACGCCGTCATCTTCTTGACGGAGACCTTCACAGAGCTGGCCAACAGCGGCGTAAGCAGCTACAACTGCAAGGATAATTTCGCCTTCCAGCGCATCCAGGTCCGCTATCAGCTGGAGCGGGAGCGGCTCTACCGCCGGGCGGCGGAGGCCCTTTCTAACGATAACGTGGTCATCGTTCACGATCGCGGGTCCATGGACGACAAGCCCTATATGACGCCCGAGGAGTTCGCCAGCATATTGAAGGAGCTGGACCAGGACGAGGTGAGCTTCCGGGACAAGTACGACGCGGTCTTTCACCTGGTCACGGCGGCCAACGGGGCTCTGCCCTTCTACACCACCGCCAACAACACCGCCCGCACCGAGACCCCGGAGGAGGCCATCGACCTGGATGAAAAGACCCTGGCGGCCTGGGCGGGCCATCCGCATCTTAGGATCATCGACAACTCCACCGATTTCAACGGGAAGATGCTGCGCCTCTTGAAGGAGGTCATGCTGGCTCTTGGGGAGCCGGAGCCCATGGAGCACGCCCGGCGGTTCCTCATCAAGTATCCGGACCTCGAATGGCTCAACCACAACCCCAACTGCCAGCGGGTGGAGATCATCCAGACCTACCTTACCCCCTATCGGGACGAGGAGCGCCGTATCTGCATGCGGGGCACCGGCGGCAGCTACATCTACTACAAGACCACCCAGCGGGACGCCCCCGACGGCGGGCGCATGGAGGTGGAGGAGCGGCTCAGCCAGGAGGAATATTTTTCCCTCCTCATGGAGGCGGACCCCACCTGTCGCCCCATCCGCAAGATCCGATACTGCCTGGTGGACGATATGCAGTCCTTTGAAGTGGATCTATACCCCACCTGGAAGGACGTGGCCATGCTCCAGATCGAGCTCGCCGACCCCAACGCCCAGGTCCGCATCCCCGAAGGCCTCACCGTGGTCCGGGAGGTCACGGACAACCCGGCGTATGACAACCATTCCATGGCACGCATGTAGTTCGGTCTGCCGAACCCTTCGGCTTCGCCAGACCGAGGCTCCGCGTTCGCTTCGCTTCCAGGCCCCGCCTATAAACCTTAGGGTTTACCGGGCACGCGATGCGTTAAGCAAACATGCCAGTGGCATGTTTGTAGCGGAGCGGGGAGCAATCTATGATTGCGACCTGGTCCTGCAAGGAGTCAAATCCACCGCACATGTCGCTGGATTTGACATATTGAAAGCCTCGCGTTATTCCTTCGCCGGTTGAGTGCGCGCGGCTAAATCGCGCTTTACGGTTTTCCCTGTAGGGGACGGGCTTGCCCGTCCCGCTTGAACACAATAGGAGGAAAATATGGCAAAGATTCTGAACATCGGTTCGCTGAACCTGGACTATGTGTATGCGGTGCCCCATTTCGTGGAAGCGGGGGAGACCCTGCCGGCGAGCCGGCGGGACGTGTTCGCCGGGGGCAAGGGCTTGAACCAGACCGTGGCTGCGGCCCGGGCCGGGGCGCAGGCTTTCCATGGCGGCGCCGTGGGCGCGGACGGGGACATGCTGTTGGCCCTTTTGCGGGATGCCGGCGCGGACGTGTCCGCGGTAGCCCAGGTAGACGTGCCCACGGGCCACGCCATCATCCAGGTCTCGCCCCAGGGGGAGAATGCCATCATCATCCTGGGCGGGGCCAACCGGGCCGTGAGCGATGAGACCGTGGAGGCGGCTCTTTCCCAGGTGGACGCCGGGGACATCCTGCTGTTGCAGAACGAGATCAACGGCCTTGATCGTATCATCCGCCGGGCTTCTGAAAAAGGCTTACGCATCCTCTTTAATCCCGCGCCCATGGAGGCGGCGGTGAAGGATCTGCCCCTGGCGCTTCTCGACACATTGATCGTTAACGAGGGTGAGGGCAAGGCATTGGCGGGGGATATGGACGCTCTGCGGGCTGCTTATCCAAATCAAAAGATATTGTTGACCCAGGGCAGCCACGGCGCCACTCTCTGGACCGGGTCGAAGCTCCTCTTCCAGCCCGCTTTCCCCGTGAAGGCCGTGGACACCACCGCCGCCGGGGACTGCTTCCTGGGCTACTACGCCGCCGCGCTGGCGGAGGGCCTTTCCTTTGCCCGCGCCCTGCGCCTCGCCTCCGCCGCCTCGGCCCTGGCCGTGCAGAAGCAGGGGGCGGCGCCGTCCATACCGCTCAGAGATGAAGTCGAAGCTTTTTTGAAAGAAATGGATTGAAAGCATCGCACCTTTTCTTAGGAAAGGTGTTGCCAATATAGTAAAAGCTTGAGGAACGGAACAAAAAATCCCTTCCCAAGCTTTTCTTTTTGTCGACTATTTCCTTTTCACCGAAAAGAAAAAGGCGCGAGAATAAAGATTACGCTTCTCTATTATACAGCGGTTTCACGTGCTTCTTCCCGCCGCCGATGATGACGAAGGCGGCCAGTAGCGCGATGCCCATGAACAGGGCCAACACCGTACGCATGGGCAGAAACGCCGTGCAGGCGCCCGCCAGCGCTTCGCCCAAGAGGGCCCCGGAGGTGGTCAGCATGATGAAAGCCCCGTTGAACCTGCCCTTCTTGTCGTGGGGCACATAGGACTGGGTGGCGGAGGAGCGGATGGTGTAGGACGTGACGCCCAGTATCCCCACCAGGAAGCAGGCCATGCGCATACCGCTCACGGGCATATAGAGGTAGCTCCCCTCCAGCACGTTGATGATGCAGTAGACGGCGAAGGCCACCGCGTACTTGATGGCGGCGGGATATTTGATCTTATACTGCAGCAGCCCGCCCATGGCCCGCCCCAGGACCGAGAAGCCCCAGGTGGTCATGTATATCCACTCTCCGTTTTCAAAAGCGCTCTTGAAGTAGGGCAGGGTGATGACCCCCTCCGCGCCGCCTGCGAAGGCGGAGAACGCGAAATACAGGGTGATGCACAGCAGCCCCTTTTCCGCCCACAGGTACTTCACCCCCTCCTTGGCGTCGGTCCAGTAGGCGCTGAAGGAATAGGCCCCTTCGGCGGCCAGGCCCTTCACCTTCTCCACGTCGGAGATGCGCGTCTCGCACAGGGCGGCCCCCAGGAAGCAGAGGCTGTTGATGAACAGCAGAGGCGCGAGGCCGAACTGTTTGTAGAGGAACAGCGACACGGGGACCATGACCGCGCTCAGGGTCTCCAGCGTCCCCGCGATGGAGTAGGCCCGGGAAAAGTTGCCCTCGGTGATGAGCAGGGGGTAGAAGCTCTCATAGGCCACCTGATAGGTGCTGTGGATGGTGCCGATAACAAGGGTGAGCACGGCCAGGAGCCAGAACCGCATGAGCCCCAGATGGAGGATCAGCGCGATGCAAAGATACAGCCCTGCCGAGAGAAAGTCCAGACTGTAGATGGTCTTGCGGCGGCTGAACCGGTCCATGAGGGGGCCGGCGATCAGCGGCGCGGCCAGCTGGGGCAGGGTGTAGAGAAACACGAACACCGCGTAATAGAGGGGCATGTCTGTATAGTCCAGCACGAACAGGCTGATGGCGAAGCCCGCCATGGCGTTGCCGAACATGGAGATGACGCTGCCCGCGGTGATGATGGTGAAGTCCCTGGTCCACAGGGGATTTTGACTTCTCTTTTGTTCCATAGCGGCAGTATAGCATAGCCCTCTCCAAAACACAAGGCAGCAAAAACGGCGCCTCGAGAGAGACGCCGCTTTTCATGATATGGGTCTACATCAGGCGAACAGGGCTTCCATCAGCCGCTCCAGCGCCGGGATCAGCTGGCCGAGAGCGTCGGAGAGGAGACGGCCGTTCCGCACCATGGCCACGATGGCCAGGGCCAGAAGGACGATCCAAAAGAGCAGCCGCAAAATCAGCATGGCCGCGGAGAACCGCTTGAGGCTCCCGTTCTTGGGATGGCCCGCGCCGAAGATGAACAGGAACACGAGGCCGATCACCGGGAGACTGTAGAGCAACCCCAGCGCCAGGTACTGGAAGGTGGACAGCATCTGCTTCTTGGAGGGCATCTGAGTGATGACGGGCATCTCGGGGGCCGCCTCGGCCGCCTTCGGCTGCTCCGCCGCCACGATCACCGGTGCAGGGGCCGTCTCCGGCTCAGCGGTTGCTTCCGCCGCCACAGGCGCATCCTCCGGCAGAACCTTTCCGCACTCGCCGCAGAATTTGGCGTCGTCCATGAGCTCGCTGCCGCAATAGGGACACTGCTTCATGATGAGGGCTCCTTATTTGATGATGACGGGCAGACCCTTCACAAAGGGCAGGTAGGCGCCGCTGCCCTTGAGGGCGCGGACGATGCCGATGATCTCACAGACCAACAGGAAGATGCTGCCGATTCCGGCCGCGATCCAGCCCAGCACGGGAACGATGCACACGAGGCCGCAAAGCAGCGTGCCGATGAAGATCCACAGGGCCTGGTTGGTGTGGTGCATGGCGTAGGCGGAGTTCCGGGCGCCCAGCATGGGCAGGACCCCCATGGTGAGATAGCCCAGCATGGCCAGCATCTTGTTGTCGGCCACGTCCTGGGGATCGAACTCAGGATCGTTGCTGACGTGCACGGTGATCACGGTCTCCTTGCCGCAGGTGGGGCAGAAGCGAACGTCGTCGGCGATCTCGGCGCCGCAATGAGGACAATACTTCATATATGTTTACCTCCTATAAGATTCTGCTTACAGTATACAGCGTGTTTTATCAGAAAACCAGTCGCTTTTTGTGAAATTATTGCCGCAAAGGTGCGCCATTTTCGGCAAGCACGCGGATGATGGTCTCAAAGGCCTTTTTGATCTCCTCGTCGGTGAGGGTGTGATCCTCCGCCCGGAGGTTGAAGGTGATGGCCAGACTCTTCTTGCCAAAGCCCACCGCCGGCCCCCGGAACACGTCGAAGAGCCTTCCCTTCTCCACGATCACGTCCACGGGCGCGGTCTCGATGAGCTCGATCCAGTGGGCGCTCTCGCTCTCCTCCGGCACCACGATAGCAAGGTCACGGCTTACCACCGGGAACCGGGGCAGGGGCTGGAAGGCGGGGGTGTCCACGGCGAGGGCCAGGATGTCACTAAAGGACAGCTCCGCCATGTACACCGGCACGGGGATGTCCCAGGCCGCCAGCACGTCCGGGTGCACCTGGCCCAGCTCGCCCAGCTTCTTTCCGTTCACCTTCACGTCCGCCCGGCGGCCCGGCTGGAAGCAGTTGATATCGTTCTTCCCGTACTTGGCGCCCTTGATGCCGAAACGGTCCAGCACCGTTTCGATGACGCCCTTGAGGGTGTAGAAGCTCTCCTGCTCGCCGAAGAAGATGAGGCCGATCTTCTTCTCCTCCCGGGGGAGCAGCTCGCCGCCCAGATCGAAGTGGACGTTGCCCACCTCCATGAACCGGCCGTAGCCGGTTTTGCGGCGGATGTTCCGGCTGGCGGAATCCAGCATGCCCATATAGAGGGTGGTACGCATGAGGCTCTGGTCCTCGCCGAAGGGGTTCAACAGCTTCACGGCCTTGTTGCGGGCGTCGTCTGCGCCGAAGGAGAGGGCCTTCAAAGCGTTGGGACCCGTGAAGTTGTAGTTGTACATCTCCAGACACCCGCAGGCCACCAACACGTCCTTCACCTTGTCCTCGACCTGAAATTCCCGAGCAAGGCTTCCCTGGAAGGTGTCGCCGTTCATGAGCACGGCAGGGATGTTCTCGAAGCCGTAGATGCGGCCCACCTCCTCGGCGATGTCCGCGTCCGCCTCGATGCCGGATTCGATGTCCGTGCGGAAGTGGGGGATCACCACATGGAGATCGTTGCCAACCGCCTTGGCCGGGACCTCGATGGTGGCGAGGAGCTCCGCCATTCTTTCCCCGGACAGCTGGGTGTTCAACATGCGGTTCACATGGGCCACGTCCACGTGGATCTCCCGATCGGTGAGGTCCGCCGCGCATACGTCCACGGTGCCGCCCACGATCTTCCCCGCGTTAAGCTCGCTGACCAGCTCGATGCACCGCTCCAAAGCGAGGTACGCGTTCACGGGCTCCACGCCCTTGATGAACCGGGCCGCGGCGTCGGTCACATGGCGGAGCTTTCGGGCGGTGCGGCGGATGCTGCTGGCTTTGAAGGCGGCGGACTCGAAGAACACCGCCTGGGTATTCTCGGTGATCTCGCTGTTGAGTCCCCCCATGACGCCGGCCACGCCCACGCCGCCCTGGGGGTCGGAGATCAGGAGCATGTCCTTGTCCATGATCCGCTCCTTCTTGTCCAGGGTCACCACCTTCTCGCCGTCCGCTGCGTTGCGGACGATGATATGCCCGTCCCGGATGCAGGCCAAATCAAAGGCATGGGTGGGGTGGCCGTATTCCACCAAAACATAGTTGGTGATGTCCACGATGTTGCTGATGGGCCGCATGCCCATCTCCTTGAGCCGTCGCTGCATCCAGGCAGGGGAGGGGCCGATCTTGAGATTTGTGGCCGCCCGGCCCGTATACCGAGGGCACAGATCTCCGTTCTCCACCGTGACCTTCACCAGGTCGTTCACGTCCCCCTCGCCCTCAATGTGGGGGATGACGGGGGTCTTCATCTTCTGACCCAGGGCCGCCGCCGCCTCCCGGACCAGGCCGATGATGCTGTTGCAGTCGGGCCGGTTGGGGAGCACGGAGAAGTCGAAGATCACGTCGTCCCGGTCAATGACCTTCTCAATGGGGATGCCGAGGGGCGTATCCTCCCGGAGGATCAAAATGCCGTCCGCCTCCGCGCCGGGGTACTCCGCGTCGGAGAGGTTGAATTCCTGCCCGGAGCAGAACATGCCTTCGCTGTCCACGCCCCGGATGTTGGCCTTGGTGAATTCTTGGTTGCCGATCCTCGCGCCCATATACGCCACCGGCACGATGGCGCCCACAAACACGTTCTTGGCGTTGGTCAAGATCTGGGCGGTCTTGCCGCCGATATCCACCTGGCACACGGTGAGCTTGTCGGCGTTGGGATGCTTTTCCATGGAAAGAATCTTGCCGGTGATGACGCCGGACACGTCCTTTAGCTCCTTCTCCACGCCCTCCAGCTCGAAGCCGCGCCACATCATGCGCTCGATGAATTCCTCATCGGTCACGTTGAAATCCACATAGTCCTGCAGCCAGGTTTTCGGAAGTCTCATAGTCTCGTCCTCCTTTTCTTAGAACTGGGTCAGGAAGCGGGCGTCGTTCTCGTATTCGTAGCGAATGTCCGAGATGCCGTACTTCAGGCTGGTCACCCGATCCACGCCGATGCCGAAGGCGAAGGCGGACCACTCCTTGGGGTCCAGGCCGCAGTTCTCCAGCTCGTGGGGGTTGGTCATGCCGCAGCCCAGAATCTCGATCCAGCCCGTGCCCTTGCACACCCGGCAGCCCTTGCCGCCGCAGATGGTGCAGCTCATATCGAGCTCCGCCGAGGGCTCCGTGAACGGGAAGTAGGAGGGCCGAAGCCGGGTCTTCACGTTCTCCCCGAAGAGGGCCCGGATGAAGGCGTCCAGCGTGCCCTTCAGGTTGGCCAGGTTCAAGTTCTTATCCACCACGAAGCCCTCGATCTGCATGAACACGGGGCTGTGGGAGGCGTCCACCTCGTCCACCCGGAACACCCGGCCGGGCATCAAAAAGCGGAAGGGGGGCTTGAAGGTCTGTAGCGCCCGGATCTCGCAGGGGGAAGTGTGGGTCCGAAGGAGCACCTTGTCGTTGATGTAGAAGGTGTCCTGCATGTCCCTGGCCGGGTGGTCAAGGGGCAGGTTCAGGAGCGTGAAGTTGTTGTCGTCCAGCTCGATCTCGGGCCCGTCGAACACCTGGAAGCCCATGCCGATGAGGGCATCCCGGATGGTCCGGTAGGTTTGGGTCATGGGATGCAGGCGGCCCATCTCCACGGGGCTCACCCCCGCCTCGGTCACGTCCAGAGCCTCCCGTTCGAAGCGCAGCTCCTGGGCTTTCTTTTTGAACTCGGTCCGGCGCTCCTCCATGGCCGCTTCCAGCTCCTGCTTGAGCTTGTTCACGTTGGCGCCCAGCTGGGCCCGCTCCTCCTTGCCGAGCTTGCCCATGGTGCGGAGGATGGCGGTGAGTTCACCGGCCTTGCCGAAGAGCTGCTGCTGCAAGGCGACGAGGTCGCATTCCTCCTGCATGGCGGCCAGCCTCTTTTGGGCCTCCTCCCGGATTCGATTCAGATCGTTTTCCATTATTACTCTCCTTTTGCTTCTTCAAAATAAACCGCGCCCCGTCCAAAGGGACGAAGCGCGTCGTGGTACCACCCCAAGTTCGCCGCCTCTGCGGGGCGGCCTCTTTGCAAGCTGTATCGGGCTTTCCCGTCGCGAACTACTGCAAGCTGCGGCTATAGCCGCACACCTGGTTCCCACGCGCCGCTCCCGGGCGAACCGAATCCCTTTCCTGGCGCTCCGCTTTCACCTTGTCGGAGCTCTCTTTGGCCGATGTGAGGGACCTTTTCCCGTTCCTTGCGTTGCTTTTACGAACGGGCCTATTCTATCACCCGAGCTTCCCTTCCGTCAAGAGTAATTTGTATGGCGGGCGCTTCATCGGTCCGCAACACCCGGGTGCCCGCAAGCTTCAGCCGCAGCAACGCTTCGGCTGTGGGATGGCCGTATTCGTTGTTCACGCCCACGCTGATGACGGACAGGGCGGGGGAGACCGCCTTCAAAAATCGCAGGGACGAGGAGGCGGCGGCCCCGTGGTGGCCCACCTTCAGCACGTCGGCGGCAAGCTCCGTCCGGTGGTAGCGGAAGAGCATATACGCCTCCGTCTGCATGGTGGCGTCCCCCATGAACAGGGCGACGGTGTCTCCATAGGTCAGCCGCAGCACGGCGCAGCTATCGTTGAGGTCGTCGTAGGTCCGGTTTTTCAGGGGGCTTATGACCGTGAGCACGGCTTCTCCGTAGGCGAAGGCGTCTCCCTCCTGCAGCGGCGTACAGGTTGCGCCCCGGCGGCGGACCTTTTTGAGCAGGTCCCCGTAGTCCCCTTCGCTGCCGCCGTAAAAGACCTTAGGCACGTTGAACCGGCGCACCAACGTCAACAGGTTCCCCGTGTGGTCGGCATGGCCGTGGGTCACATAGACGGCGTCCAACCGGTCCACCCCGAGGGCATGGAGCTGGTCCACCAGGTGATCCCGTGCCTCAAAGGGGCCCGTGTCGATCATGACGCGCTCCCCCGCGGGGAACGCAATGAGACAGGCGTCCCCCTGGCCCACGGAAAGGAATAGCAAATTGACCTTGTCGGGCTCGATGGCGCCTGCATACAAGGCGGATGGATCGGCAGTCACCCGGGGCTGGCGGCAGCCCAGGAGCACCAGGAGTATCGGTAAGAATACAGAAAGGAATCGCTTCATGAAAGCTCCACCACGTCGAAGACCTTCACCACCCCGTCCTCCACGAAGAAGCGCACGTCCTTCCCCGCGTAGGCAAAGCCATAGGGGTCGGTGCGGCCGGTGAGATACCCAGGGCGGGGGTCCAGGGCGAGGGAAGCAAGCAGGGCGGGCCGCTTTTCCGCGGGAATGCGGTCAAGGAGCTTCGGGGGGAACTCCACGGGCAGCCGTTCGTCCACGTGATCCGTCGCAAAACCGTTTTTAGCGTCCGGATGGCTGTCGGTGAAGGAAAGGTAGGGCTTGATGTCGTAGATGGGGGACCCGTCCATGAGATCCGCCCCGGCCACCACCAGCACCGTGCCGAGATTGGGCCGCTTCTCCAACCGCAGCAGCTTCACGGAGGAAAGACCGATAGGGTTGGGCCGGAAGGGGGAGCGGGTGGCGAAGACCCCCATGCGGGTATTGCCGCCCAGCTTTGGAGGCTTCACCGTGGGGGACCAGCCGGTCTGGTGGACCTCGGAGAACCCCCAGATGAGCCACAGATGGCTGTAGCCCTCCATGCCCCTGAGGGCGTTCTCGTCTCGGAACGGGGGCTCGAAGACGATGACGGCCTCCAGCGACCGCACCAGGTTGGATTGCCGGGGGATGCCGAATTTGCTGGTAAAGTCGCTCCGCAGGCGGGCGATGACGTGTAGTTGCAGCTGTTCGTCCATATCTAACAGTATACGCCCAAAAAATATCCTTGACAAGGCGGTTGCATATTGATATCATTATGATATCATCAAGAGCAAGGAGATGAAAACGATGAAAGAAAAAGTCCTGAACTCCCGGAAGAACGGCATGGGCATGATGCTGCTGCTCATTCTGCTGCATCTGCTGGCTGTGACGGGACTGGTGGTGGGCATCGCCTATGGGGCCATCGCATTGATCGTGCTGTGTGTGCTGATCCTCAGCTTCGGCTGGATACTGTTCTGCGGCCTCAAGGTGTTGAAGCCTCAGGAGGCCCTGGTGCTGACCCTGTTCGGCAAGTACGTGGGCACCCTGAAGGAGCCCGGGTTCTACTATGTGAACCCCTTCTGCGCCGCCGTGAACCCCGCCGCCCAGACCAAGCTGAACCAGAGCGGCGACGTGGACGCCAAGGCCCACACCCCCATCGTCATCGGCCAGAACGGCGCCACCGCCGCGGTGGAGGCCCCCACCAAGAAGATCTCTTTGAAGATCATGACCCTCAACAACAACCGCCAGAAGATCAACGACTGCCTGGGCAACCCCGTGGAGATCGGCATCGCGGTCATGTGGCGGGTGGTGGACACGGCCAAGGCCGTCTTCAACGTGGACAACTATAAGGAATACCTGTCCCTTCAGTGCGACAGCGCCCTTCGGAACATCGTCCGCATCTATCCCTACGACGTGGCCCCCAACGTGGACACCACCGGCGACGGCGTGGCCGACGAAGGGTCCCTCCGAGGCAGCAGCGAAGTGGTGGCCGAGCGCATCCGCCAGGAGATCCAGCAGAAGGTGGCCGAGGCCGGTTTGGAGGTCATCGAGGCCCGGATCACGTACCTTGCGTACGCGCCCGAGATCGCCGCGGTCATGCTCCAGCGGCAGCAGGCCTCCGCCATCATAGACGCCCGGAAGATGATCGTGGACGGGGCCGTGGGCATGGTGGAGATGGCTCTCGATCGGCTCAGCGAAAACAAGGTGGTGGAGCTGGACGACGAGCGCAAAGCGGCTATGGTGTCGAACCTGCTGGTGGTCCTCTGCGGGAATCGGGACGCCCAACCCGTGGTGAACTCCGGCAGCCTCTACTGATATGGGCGAAGCTGGTAAAAAACAGGTCCCCCTCCGGCTCTCGTCCAAGCTCTATGACGAGATCGCGGCCTGGGCCGAGGAGGACTTCCGTTCCGTGAACGGGCAGATCGAATACCTGCTCACGGCCTGCGTCCGCCAGCATAAGAAGAACGGACGTCCCGTGCCGGAGGACTTCGATCCATCACAACCGGAAAACTGATAGTAAAGGCGGCCTCATGGCGGGCCGCCTTCCTCGCTTTTTCCTGTTTGTAATACGGTGAGAACTGTGGTATACTGCAGCCATGAAACGTGCAAAGCTTTTTGTTTTAGTCGGAATATTGACAGCGCTCCTGGGTTGCGGCAAAGGGGCTGAGGTCGCTATGGAGCCCACGTCTGCGCCCACATCCGCCCCCACAGCTGAACCGGCGGCCACGGAAACGACCGAGGTGCAGGTGATTTTGCTGACGCCCAGGCCCACCAACACGCCGATCCCCACCCCGGCGCTTACGGACACCCCCGCGCCCACGGCCCCCCGGTCGCCTACGCCTGAGCCCACCGCCACCCCGGCGCCGCTGCTGTTTACCGCGTCGGAGGATCTGCCCCTGCCCGACGGGAACACCGAGATACACAAGGGCCGGTTCTTCTGGGTGGACGGGGCCGTGACGGCTCCCCGGCCCATCGTGTCGGTGAAAGCCCAGATCGTTGACAGCAAGGGGAAAACTGTCCAGGAAGCGGAGAAGACCTTTGACCCTGCGGAGGACGTGCGGAAATACTGGCTCCTTGATCTGACCTTCTCCAAGGAGATCGACTGCATCAGCGAAAACTTGAAGTTCCAAAGCCTCTCCGTGGGCAGCTACACCCTGCGCATCCTGGCCACGGAGGAGGGGGGAGAGGAGCAGCTCCTGGCGGCGGGCGGCTTCAAGGTCAATAACGACGCCTGGTTGCAGCTTTTGCCCAACAACCTCCGCAACAACTACTCCACGGCCCTCGCTTTCTTCGGCTCGCCGGAGCGGTTCCTGTTCCGCTTCCGGCTCCAAAGCGGGTCTAACAGTATCACCGTGGACCCCCAGTGGCTCAAAGAGTACCAGGCCGAAGCCGTATGTCTCAACGGAAAGAAGTGGACCGTCCATGTGGACGCCGTGCCCTATTTCGAGCAGGCCTGCCGCTACATGGAAACCACCTATATCCACATTTCCGGCAAGAATTTTGACACGGGCGTCCTGCCTCTCTCGGCAGTGATGGCCAAGATGGACGGCACCATGGTCAAGCGATTTGTGGGCAACGGGGAGTTTATCAGCCACCATTCCCTCGGCACCGCCGTGGACATCAACGCCCATTATGACAGCCACAAGAACCGGCCGGAGAACAAGATGAAGATCTATCAAGAGGTGACGGAGAACCTGACCTACAACGGCATCGTGACCATCGGCGACAAGCCCTGCTACGACTTCACCTACACGGGCAGCGCCCGTCGGGAGGTTCGAAACGTGCCTGAGCCCCTCATGAACTATCTTCTCTATGAACTGGCCTTCTACCGGGCCGGGTTCTCCTGGGGCGTTTATTACCCGCACACCTCCGACGCCATGCACTTTACCCTCACGGAGCTGTCCCCTGAACTCTTCACCGACGGCCCCTACGCCATGCGCAAGGTGTTCACCTATATCGAGGATGAAGCAGCGCCGGAAGGGACGCCGGAACCGTAAAAAATGCACTATTGCACCGGGGCGGGTAAAAGCCCCACCGGGGCTTTTGCTTTCCGCCCTCCGACTCCCTACCGTTTACATTTCAAAAAGAAAACCACCCGCAAAAGGTGGTTCAAATTAGGGATTTCATAAAAGAAGTAAATTTGAACTGACATTCTTCGGGCGGGACAACAGATAGAGACTATGCAGAGATGTATGGTCTCTTTCTTTTTGTGCTCTAATAGGAATCATCTCCGTAAAAGCCACACGGCAGAGACCGTGCTATAAAATCGCCTGTTTTCTTCCTAAATATTTGTCACATTTATTCTGCAAATATGACTTGCTATATGTGAAAATCTATGGCTATATGATCACACCGCAAGGGAAAAGCCTTGCAGAACAAGAAAACGGAGGATTTACCCATGATAATCAACTACAATGTAGCAGGCTCTGAACGAAAGAAACTTGCACAGACCATTGCGGAAATTTTTTAAAGCGATGTCAAATATCTCGGTGCTCCATCTTTTGCTTACCAGAAAGACTACTTCACGGTGGACAGGAATGGAGCACTCAATTTTGACGATCATGCAGACAGCGAAGAAGTCGAGCAGCTCATCGAAGCACTTTGTGAACGGGGCTTTGAAGCTGTGATTGTAACCGAAAAGAGTGTTCTTTCCATTTCATACCCTCGAAGCAAAATGAGCGATGTCGGAATTGAACGGCTGAAGAAGCTGCTTCGTGCAAAGGGTAATCTCATTAAAAAGTCACTGGGTGTGGATGCACTACCGGTTGAAGTTGATGACGAGAAGATTTCCTTCCCATGGTTTGATGATAACACTGAGCCTGATGAAATCGCCGCTTACAGCCGCTTCCTTTGCGCCTTATGCCGCTTTGCAGAGAATCAAAAGCGGATAAGCTGCAAAGCGGCCGAATATGAAAATGAAAAATTCGCCTTCCGCACTTTCTTATTACGGCTGGGCTTCATTGGAGATGAACCGGAACTTAAGAAAGCAAGGAAGGTTCTTTTATCCCGCTTGAGTGGCAACAGTGCGTTTCGTAAGCCCCGCAGTGCCGACACAGCGCCTGTTTCGCCAGTCATTCCTACGGAGGAAAACACGGTCAAGGTTGACATTGAAGAAGCCATAGAACGGCTGCAAGACCCGCAGGTGCAGACGGAAATCAAGGCAATTCTGAACGGGGAGGACGGAGAAAATGAAGATGTCGAATAAAGAGCAAGTGCAACGCTTGAGAGAAATCTACAAGCCGGGCACTGTGCTGGAACTAACAGTAACCATGGAAGACCCGTATCATCCGCTCCCCGCTGGTCTCCACGGAAAGTGCCTTGGAGTGGATGATGCCGGTCAGCTCATGATGGCTTGGAGCGACGGCAGTACACTATCCCTGATTCCCGGCGTTGACGGTTTTTGAATTGTAGCGAATAAAGTATAGATATCCCATGGTTCGTCTTCATTCGAGCATCCCATAGTCATCGTACAATCCATCGCAAAAACCCCAGCCGGTGTTTTTCGCATCGTCAACTGCCGCTTTCAGCCGATTCCGAAACCGCGATGTTAATACTTCATCTTCCAAATTGATCAAAGTGGCAATGACATTGCGATACACACTTTCCATACTGTTATAGAAGCGCTCATCAATGTCTCCATATTCATTTGTGAACTCTATCCCACATTCCACATAGTACAGCTGCAAATCAAGATACAGCGCAGGATCTTTACATACATGACCAAAAGACCTGATGACATCTTTCGCCTTTGACAGAGAACACCGTCCGAAACCGCGATCGGGAAAGAATTCATGTCTCACCTGTTTTTTCGCTTTCTGAAGCAGGTCATCTGCATAACCTCCGTCGTCATATTCAACATTAATAAAGTCAGATGCTTCCGGAACAGCCTCATACAGCCTTTGAACCAGATCAACTAGTTCTCCCTGTGAGCATTCACGTAAACGTTTCTTCAGTGCGGCACCGGTCAGCTTTTTCATGTACAACTCTCCAATATCCTTATTTGTCAATCAACATCATCGCTATACTTCCACTGGCAAGGCGCATAAAGCTGTCCTGTCGGTTTATTGATCCGAGAACGTCGATGCTTCCATACCACACTATCCTGTCGTCAATCACAATGTATTTCAAATATACATCTTCGGATCTGTGAATATGTATACTTCTCAGCGATGCCAATGCCTTGTCAACCATCTGTGAAGCCTTTTTATATGCTCCGGCATCCTTTGTCCGAATCTCGACTTTGATGCCGCGCCTAGTTGCCTCTTCCAGAATCGGTTCAGCCATTTTCAATTGCTTCGCGCTGACATACGGACTGGATATAACAACGGTTCTTTCAGCATTGCGAATGTCCGACAGCAGGGATTGGATAAACGTCTCTCCGTCATAGATGAAGCTCTTCTCATCCACAACATCGGTTCCAACCGCATATCCGAGCGACGCATATCCCTTTAGCCGCTTTTGATACATTCGCTCAAGCATTTCTGACTTGCTGTCTATATAGTCATAGACCTTGACCTGTCGTTTCCCTTCATGCAGCCGATGAAGCCGCCCGACATATTGCGCAAGCGTCCCCTGCCATGAAATAGGCATAGTCAGAAAGAGCGTATCCAACCGGGGCTCGTCAAAGCCTTCGCCCACATACTTCCCTGTCGCGCAAATGATCAGTGGTTCTGTCGCATTCCGCAATTCTTCATTTTGCTTCTTCGATTCCTTGCCTGTCTTGCCACCAAACATCACATGCACCGGAAATCCCCGATCTTTGATCAATTCAGCCAGATTCAGAACATGCTGCTTCCGTTCGCTGAGAATCAAGCAATTGCGGCCTTCGCGGGCACAGGCGATAACATCATCGACAATCAAATGGTTCCTGAGATCATCTTCAACCAGACGGGCGTAAAGCTGTGTGATAGATGCTTTTCCTTCCAAGGCAAAAGTCGTGCCGACAAATCTCGGGAACATCACATGCTCAAACGGTCGCTTTTTCGCTTCAGATTTTGCATCGACTTTATAGCGAATGCCCCCCATATACATCTTCAGTATAGGATGATGTCCGTCTTTTCGATTAGGAGTGGCACTCAGACCGTAAAAGTATTTCGCGCTGACCTTCTTAAGAACCTGTTCAAATGTAGGAGCCGGCACGTGATGGCATTCGTCGACAATCACCATACCATAATCCTTGATCCATTCCTTGACATCATCCATCTTTCCAAGAGATTGCTGAATGGTGATATCAATGATCCCACTGCGTGTATCCTTTGCTCCGCCATATTGGCCAATGACATCGCGCTTCTTTTTCCGGCCACGCTTCTTTGGCTGATCTGCCGGTATGATCTCTTCGCTAACACACAGAAAAGTATTTAGCCTTTCCAGCCATTGCTCCATCAGTTGTTTCCGCTGAACGATGATCAGCGTATTAACCTTTTTCTCCGCGATCAAAGCAGCGCCAATAACCGTTTTCCCGAATGCGGTTGTCGCGGAAAGGACACCGCATTCCTGACTGCTCAGGGCATCAAAAGCGGGTTTCTGCTCTTCTCGCAGTTCTCCGTTGAAGGTAACGTTGATGCTGCGCCCTGCAGTACGTTCATCTGTCAGCTCGATCGGCAGATGATTCTTTTCCGCCCATGACGCAACATCATCCAGACAACCTCTCGGCAGGCATAAGTAATCACCGTCATATTCTGCGCAGCAGATCACGCGAGGCATTCCCAACGGAATATGCTGACGCATCGCCTGTTTGCGATAGAACTCCGGATTTGAGAAGGTTGCAATACGTTTCAGTTGGTTCTGTGCCCGCGATGAAAGCCCTTTGGTTTCAATATAGAGCATATTCGCCAGAACACATGTTATCCGGCGGGTTTCATCAGAGGCAGGCAATTCTTCCGTCTTTTTCTCCCATGGTTTCTCTGCATCGGCTTCCTTTTCCTGTTGAGGCACAGCAGGTGCTCCAAGCTTAGCCATGAAGCAGGTAATATCATCTCTGCTAAGCCGCCGTACATCTGACAGGTATTTCCACTGATCGGCATATGGCGTGATTTTTTCATCTACGAACAGGCTTCCTCCGACCTTCTGCGCAGCTTCCTTTTGTAAGAGCAGCGCGATCAGATTGCCAAAGCCGCCTTTTGGCATTGTGTCCTGATTTGGAAACATCCGATCGAATGATTTAAAGGTCATCCTCGGATTCTGCTGCATACAGCTTTCAAGCAGCCGCGTTGCGAATCGCCGACAGAGAGATGCCTCAATCGCTTCACTGAGGAAAAACCAAAAATGTGCACCGTCCCCACTTCGAGACCTCTCTACGCTGTGCGGTATACCTATATCTGCACACACGGTGCTCAGGCATGAAACATCTTCTTTCCAGGTTTCCTCATCAAAATCGATTGCAAGAAAACGGCAGGAATCGTCAGGAAGAATAGCATAGATGCCGATAACCTGTTTCCCGGATAGATGACATTCCGCAGCCTTATCATCAAATGGCAGATAATCTGAATTTGGACAATCCACACATTTTATCTTTGGACGCCCGCATATCCCGGGAACCCATTGATTACGACATGCAGGGCTGTATCCCGACATGCCTTTCTTGTTTGTCCATCGATAGGCATACACATCGCCTCTGCCGGTAAAAAGCAATTGAAAAAGGCGCAGCTTGCTCTGTAAATCACTCTGTTTCGTCAAATGGAATCCGGTTTCGACGCCATACTTGGGATTGACTGTTTCAAAGCCCGGTCCATCCGGTTCATCGGAGATTTCTATTTGTAATTGATCAGAGCTATCATCAAACAAAGTCTCAGTTTGGGCAGACAAACCCGCCTCTGTCACGCCAAAACTTTTTAATAGTTCACGAAGCCTTTCATTTTCCTCAAGTAAGGTGGCGGCAAATGCGCGTAATTCGGAATAACTGTCTGGTATCGGGATTTTCACGCATCCGTCTCTCCCTCTAATCAATCATTGTGTGAACAGTATATCATATTCCACAAAACGGCACAATCCTTTTCAAAAGATATTACAAGCTCGGCATTGACAGTAACAACTCAAGAAAGCACAATATGACAGCAGTTGCTCGTTATGCCCATAAGAAAACGATTACTGACAATAAAACGATTACTTTCTGCATTTCATGGTGTACCTTATGGAATAGACACCATTTTTCGACTGCCATGCATAGTATGCAGAGCAGAAATGCACCACAGCATATCAAAAAGTCCCTGTTTTACGGCATTTTCGAAGCATAAAAAACGAAACAGTAGAAAAATACATTGTATCAATCTACTGTTTCGGATTTGGAAAAGCAACGGCTTTTCGATACCATGCACCACTTATTGAGGGAGTGGTGCATGGTTTGCAGACAGGTTGCTTCGTTGTTTACTTACGGTCGCTTTCTCACGTTTCCTGAAACGCCCGTTCCCTTGCTGCGGTTGATTTGCATAGAGCAAATACGAATACGACAACAGATATAACGAGAACGGTCAGAACAATGATCAATACAGTACTCAAGTTGGAAACGCCTTCTGTTCAAAACGGTCATGTCAGCGATGCGCATACCTTTGCTCACGGTTCTACATTATTTTGCTTGTATTCCCTCTGTTGTCAGAAGTCCGGCATTCAACGCTATCTGTTCATTATTCAGCGTGACTCAGCGCTTCAAGGTTTCGCTGCATCAACTCGATATAAGGAACAGTAAGCTCTTCATCAGCCGGCTGCTCATACGTGCTCATAATCACAGCACCATCACTGGTATCAACCGCTTCCACACCATACTCCTTGGCAAAATATGCCATGGAACCATCTTCGCAGAACACCTTCGTTCCTTCCGCTATCGCATCACGAAAACTAAGATCAAGCGAACTTAGTGCTTCTACATATATGCCGAGATTATTCGCATACATGTCTCTATGGGTTTCATCTGCAGCACAGAGGGCATCCGTAAAATAGGACGCCGCAAGCATGTTATTTACCGGGATGGTCAGAACGTTCTCTTCACCCTCAATCAGTTCAATACCATCCATAGCACGTACAACCGTCACATTCTCCAAATCAGCTGCCCATGAATCCTTCTCCCCACCCATGCATAGCAGTATATCGATTCCTTCAATACTCTCTACAGTCGCTTCGGGCTGATATACTACTTCCAATTGATCTCCACCGATCTGTAATGCCATATCATACAGTGGGTAGGCGGTTGCAACCACAGTCAAATGCGCAGGGGTTTCTTCGGCAACAGCAGCTGTAAACACCAGACCCGTGAGCATCACCAGGCAAAGAAGAGCAGCTAATAGCTTCCTTTTCATTACATATCCACCTCATCATTCTGCATTATTCTCATTACCAATCGGATCATATACAGCGCTTTCTAAAACATTGATTTCCACATCGGCAATGTGCAGAATCATACCTGTTGCTATTTCTGCCACGTCAAACCTTTCGTCTTCCGCAGCAATCTCTATTTTTACGAGACAACCGGATTCACCGGCTTCATTCGTAGCATTGGGGTCCACAGTCAGCACATATCCAATGGGCGCTTCAAGGTCTTCCTTCACTACAAGCAGCATCTCATCATCAAACATGCTAATTGGGATCATCAACTCGGCATCGCCAACAACAAAGCTGATTGCATCAACATTTCTCTCTTTGAGCTGTTCAATCAGTTCAAAAGAAAGATGCAGCTCACGCAAAACATACTGACCTTCTTCATCCGGGTCTGCAATGATGACCAGAATATTCTCTGCCTCTCCATCTTCGACCGCATCGCTCGTTTCCCATTCCGTAGAATAATGCTCTCCACCTCCGTTGACATCAAAAACGATTGTGCCAAATTCGCCGAGCGACTCAATAACGGGAGCCGGTGTCTGGGTAGGAACAGGAGTGGGACTCGGAAGCTTATCCTTAAAGTTATCACTATACTCATTTCCGCAGACTTTGCAAGTGTGCTTGTCATATCCGCGGCTGGTAGTCGTGGGTTTATAGGTCACAGTTCTATAATCATGACCGGTAGCCTGAACTTCCATCTGAGCCGTCAGGATCTC
>R21__coassemble_122_pt1 | contig 64065 bp, 60 predicted proteins | sample R21__metabat2_low_PE_052 | metagenome-assembled genome bin R21 | reverse complement strand
CGGAAGTTTCAGATAATCCTCGGAGCTCATGGAAATGGTGATGTCAGAAATCCTTTTATAAATAGCTTCTTCGGCACCTGGAAGCGGCTTATAGGAAAAGACTACCTGCGCGTTTCGTTTATCCGGCTTAAAGAAGGTATCGCGGTAACCTGAAATGAACCTTCCAAGGCGCTCTCCCATATCAAGGAGCCTGAACTCTGCCCACAAATCAAGAAGGCCGTTGCTACTTGGCGTACCTGTCAATCCGATGATGCGTTTTACCTTTGGTCTCATTTTCATAAGAGCCTTAAAGCGCTTTGACTGATGGTTCTTGAAAGAAGAAAGCTCATCGACCACCACCGTATCGTAGTCAAACGAGATTCCGCTTTTTTCCACCAGCCACTGAACATTCTCGCGGTTAATGATATAAATATCAGCCGGAGCCTTCAGCGCTTTTATTCTTTCTGCCTCTGTTCCGATGGCTACCGAAACAATCAAATCTGAAAGATGCTCCCACTTTGTAATTTCCGCAGGCCATGTATCGCGGGCAACCCTTAAAGGACCGATGACTAAAACCTTGTGGGCATCAAAGCTGTCAAACAAAAGATCCTGCAGCGCTGTCAAGGTGATGCTTGTTTTCCCTAAACCCATATCCAGAAAGACCGCCGACACAGGTTTTGTTTTGATATAGTCGATAGCATATTTTTGATAATCATGTGGTTCGTATTTCATCGATCATTTCTCCAATCTTGTCTTTATCATCCAGCACATAGACCCGAAAGCCTAAGCGCCGAAGCAGTTCATGTCTTGCTACTTGAAGTGGACGCGGGCGTTTTCCCGGAGCCTTGACTTCCACAAAGGCAATCTTGCCTTTTGGCAAAAGCACGATGCGGTCTGGCATTCCATCAAGACCTGGGCTTACCCATTTGGGTGCAATGCCTCCCATCTTTTTTACCGCCTGCACCAGCGCCTGTTCTGTTTCTTTTTCTCTCATGGCTTTATCCTTTCTGGGACAACCGGCTGAAAAAATCCTATACGCGCGAATATGTGCGAAATATTCCTCTATTGGTCTATTTTTTATGTTTTTACTCTTATATAGAATTTCTTGTCCTGTCCCATAACTTGTCCTAAAATGGCTTATTTTCAAGGTTTTTGCATGGGACAACCTCTGGGACAAGGGACAAGATTTCCACTTGTCCCATATGGGTTGTCCCGCATTTTTATCCTTTACGGACATAAATCCTCTGCCTGCCATAAATGGGTTGATACTTCCTTTCAGAGGTTTTCGACCAATCTTGCAGGTGTGCCATAATCGCAGAAACTGAATAGCTATCCGACGTCTTCATATCTTCTCTGGCTTTGCCGAAGCATTCGCACCAGATTTCAATATTGCTGACTTCCTTTCTGCGGATTACGCCTTTGGCTCTGGTCGGGTCGTCTATGTCACGCACATATTCTCTGCGGGAATAAAGATCCATCGTTTCCCAGTTTTCCGGCAAAAGCATATCAAGGTACTCCTGCACGATGCCTTCACGGTCATCCTGTTCCATAGCGCCCCGCTGCTCCGCTTTGGCATACTCCTCAAGTTCCGGCGAAAGATATAAGTGTTCTCCGGCTTTTGCAAGAACCGCAGTCTCTGCCCAAATCTGATCCACGATTTCTTTTGTCATCTGCCACGGCTTATATTTGCCATCGCCGTTTACTTTGACATTCCAGTACCTGCGGTTACCGGTGATGTCCCGAAGATATCCGTTTTCGCTATTGGTGGTTCCAAAGAATACGCACTGTCTTGGATGAGGAGTAACACGCCTTCCGAAGCTGGCGCGGTATTTGTCATCTACGCGGGAAATAAAGGCCTTTACCTTATCAAGGTCAGCTTTTTTCATGCCCGCCAGCTCTCCGATTTCGATAATCCAGTACCCTTGCAGCTTTTCGGCGGCAGTCTTGTCGTTCATATCAGAAAGATTTAGGCTATCAGAAAACCACTCCATGCCAAGGTTACTGATGAAGGTGCTTTTTCCGATGCCCTGGGCACCGTTAAGAACCGGCATATAGTCAAACTTGACCCCGGGACGATGAACTCTGATATAGGCAGCGCATAAGGTTTTACGGCTGACCGCTTTTACATAATCGTTATCCGCAGCGCCAAGATAATCTGTAAGCAGCGTATCCACGCGCTTTACGCCGTCCCATTCAGGAAGGCTTTTGAAGTACTCACGGATAGGATGATAGGACCTGTCGTCCACCGTCTTCGTGACTGCCACATCATAGTTTCTGGCAGAAAAGGTTCCGTAGTGGTCGTCCACATAACAGATAAGCTGAGCATCGTCAGCATCGCGCCAGAACTTTTCCGGGTGGTCCCACGGCACTTCGCCTTTGATTTCCATGTTGTCCGCCAGCTGATTAAAAACGATATTCTTTAAGTACGGGTCGTTTTGCATGATGAGCTTAATGTTATAGAGGGAGTTTTCAAGCTGTGTGGATTTCTTTTCGCGCCTGAGCTTTTTTGTCCACTCCGTATCATCAGCATCTTCCAGAAAATCATCTGCGGCCTGCGCCTGACGCTCATTCAGCGCCAAAGCCTGCACTTCTTCATCCTTTGAGGCAAACTCCAGCATGTCATTAAAGGATTTTTTCTGGTCATCATCATTAAAGATATGTGTCCTTACCAGATCAAAAGCATTGAGAAGCTTACTGTAAGCCGGATCAGAGGCATGGTGGCTGTAGGCGAATTTATCATCATATACGATTACGCCGGGAATGCTATCCGAAGGGATATATTTCCAGCGGGTTTCATCTTCTGTGGGTTCATACACATCCGGCAGGAACTTTTTAATAGCACCACAGATTCCATATGCACGGCAGAAGGTCCCGACTGCACCATCTTTTGAGAGCGGGTCTTCCTGCTTTTTCTTCTGCTTATTAAAATCTTCTTTTTCACCCGGTGTCTGCGGGAGCTTCGTGCAGTCCTTCCAGTCCGGATGAGAAGCAAGAAACGTATCCGGGTCAAGCCACTCACCTTCATAAAGCCTGCAGATATATTCACCATCCGTAGAAACGGTCGGCCAGTACATCATCTGGTTGAGCTTAAAAGAACAGGGATCAATCAGTGCCATGCCGATTTCATCCGAGAGAAACCTTGCAATGGCGTTATATTCTTCCGGGGTTATATCCCTTGTAAGTGGAAAGAGAATCCTGCCACGCGGGGCCTCCGGCAAATGCGTATGGGTCGTATAGATAATCGACGTGTACGGATTTAAGAGGCTGAACTCGTCAAAGAATCCCACCGGAAGCTTGTCGCAGTCCAGCGTGATCATAGAGCGGCTTATTACTTCATCGGATTTTCTTCTTTTGCCTTTGAGCTTTCCGGCAAGGAATCCGCCCTTGTCCTTGATCTCATCCTTTTCGCCTTTTTTCATTGAGTGATACTGCTGACTTGTCTCTGATGTTCTTATCGGTTCCTGAAGTTTGGCATAAAGTTCTTCAAAGGTAAGCTGCGCAGGCAGCCATGTAGCTGCCTGACGACTGTTACCAAAACAAAAATCCATCTTGCGATCTATCATCTTGCGTACCTCCTGACTCTCGGTTGTTCGCCGTGTTCAAACCTTGCTTGACGGGCAATCCTGAAAGCCCTTAATGTGGCTTCATCGTCTCTGTCATAGGTGTAATTGCAGTCATCACCGAAAAGCTCAAAGTGCCCGTTTTTATTGATGCCGGGATGGGCGACAAAGTAATCTCCGTCGATGGTTTCAAAGTTGAATGGATAAGGCCCACCCTTTACATCCGGGAATCCGTAATAGCCGATGTCTTCACAAAAGCGTTCAATATCCCTGATGTCGTCACCATCTGGAATTCCGGCAAGAACAAGAATCGGATTTAAGATTCCGTATGTTTCCATGTTGAAGCCGGAGAACTCATAGATTTTTTCGGCATCCTCTTTTGTCATTTTCCCTTTGACTTCCACATAGAGGTCTGACGGTGCACGGCCATCAACCCCGTGAAGCAGAAAGTCCGGCAGATAGTACTGCCCGTTTGGAAGCTTGAATCCTTCTGGTTCATATTCCCAGCGGAGCCCGCAGGCATCAAAGAATACTGCCCAGCGTGCTTCAAGCCTGGAGCGGAAAAGGTACCCTTTATATTCCGTCTGGATAGCAGACGGTGCTTTTCTTCTTTCCATTACTCCGCCTCCATTTCAAACTGCTTCTGTACGCCGCTCCAAAGGTAAGTGAGGTATTCCGTGATCTTCGCCAGCGAAACCTCACAGTAAAAATGATTGTCAGAAGCACCAACCGGAAGAATGAAATAGTAGTCGCCCTCGGGGTTGCTGTCAGAAACGATATCAAAGGTAGCGATGTGGGAATAAGCACAGCTTCCGTTTAAGATGTAATGAACACCGAAGCTGCAGAGAAGGTTTCCTTTGTGTTTTGTATCCTTTAAAAACAGAACCTCCATGCCGCAGATATCAAGCTCGGTATCGTTTAGGAAATTGTCCGGGCTTAACACGTCATCCAGCTCATAAGGAATATCCTCGCAGCAAAGGCTTAGGGCAAACTCCGGAAGAGCGGCATCTTCTATAGAAACGGTCTTTGCATATTTTCCGATTTCATGAAGCGATATGATCTGTTCTTCGGAAAGCTTCAGTTCACTGGCACCGGCACATTCGCAGTCCTGACCGGTACATTCAAAAATGTCGCGCTTAATGCTACCTGCTTTTTCCCATAAATTAACGGGGGCAAATTTAACTCTCTTCATGGCTTCTTTCCTCCATATCTTCTGTGAAATAACGGATTACTTTGCGGTGCCTTTTGGCCACAGTAATTTCTTCCTTCATGCCTTCGGTGATCTTGTCGCCGATAATCCAGATTTCATTACACTTTCCTAAAAACACCCTGTTCATAAACATTGCGAGCTCGCGCTCTTTCGGTTCGTCGTCTGCCAGATACTGCGGCAGAAGAAGATGCGGTGCAAATGGGATATAGTTCCTGTTTACCGCCACCCGACTGTAGTGTCGGGCTTTTTTGCTGTTTCCTTCTGGATCACCGGCATAGGGTGAGCAGATATAAACCAGCGGCCTAAACACCTTATCTTCCTTATTAATGTTTCGAAGCGCCTCAAACGCTGTGGGATCCGGATAGCCTTCGCCGTTTTTACCGGGTCCGTATCTTGCTTTTGTCTGTTCGTCCATAAGCGAACCTCCTTTTTTTATTCGGGAGGCCTTTGCCTTCCTGAAAGACACAGGACATTTCAGACAAAATCGAACACCGAAAATCCGATTTTATTTTTCCTTCCTTTTAATACATGCAAAATCGCTGTCCGAAATCCTGGGTGTACGATTTCTCTTCATTTGTCCTGTGTTAGCTGAAGGGCAAACGAGAAAAAACACCGGCTCTGAAAAAATCTTCAAAACCGGTGTACGAAATTCGCTCAGATGTCCTGAGAAAGACAGAGGGACGCAGAAAGCCTCCCCGGAAAGGACGGTGCCAAGAATGAATGCACAGACAAACAAAGTGGCTGGTAGCGAAATTGAAAGAGAAGACCGCGAAGAGCTCGCCGACACTCTTATCGCTATCAGCGTCATCGCCAAGAGGCTGGCCGTAAAGCTTAGACCAGTCGTGAACCAGTCAAATGTAGAGAAAGGAGAAAACGCCAATGTCAAAGATGTCAGAACTTGCTGCGGGCTTAGATGAATTAAAGCACGCTGGCGAAATCTTAATCAGCTTCGCTGAAACCATGAAGGATTATTTCTCCGGTGAAGAAGATCCCCAGATGGAACTTATCCCGGAAGAAGTAAAAGCCGCAGAACCCGAAAAGGAAATTTCCTTTATTGATGTCCGCAAGCTTCTCACCGAAAAGTCTCGCTCTGGCAAGACCAATGATGTAAAGGCACTGCTTAAAAAGTACGGTGCTGACAAGCTCTCGGAAATCAAACCGGAAGATTACGCGGCCCTGATTAAAGAAGCGGAGGAATTGTAATGGCCATACACGCATTACTTTCACCCTCTTCTGCGCACATGTGGCTTAACTGCCCTCCCTCTGCAAAGCTCTCTGCAAAATACGAAGATACCGAGAGTGAGTTTGCAAGGCAAGGTACTGACGCCCACAGTTTATGCCAATACAAGGTAGAAAAAGCACTGGGAAGAGATGTGAAAGACCCCACAGAAGACCTTAGCTACTACGATGCTGAGATGGAAGCCTGCGCTGAGGACTATGCCGCTTTTGTATTAGAGACGCTGTCTCATGTGAAAGAAACCTGTGCTGATCCAGTGGTACTTATCGAACAGAAGCTTAACTTCTCCAAATATGTACCGGAGGGCTATGGCTATGGCGACTGCTTGATCATTGCTGACGGAACCCTGCACGTAATTGACTACAAACATGGACTCGGGCTACTCGTGTCGGCAGAGAAAAATCCCCAGATGCTCTGCTACGCCTTAGGCGCAGTTGAACTGCTGGACAGCCTCTACGATATAGACCGTATCAGCCTGACCATCTTCCAGCCAAGGCGCGACAACATCAGCACCTACGAAATCACAAAGGAAGAACTCCTTAGCTGGGCAAACGAAACGCTGGTTCCAACCGCCAAACTTGCCTATGCAGGTGAAGGTGAATTCAAGGCCGGTTCCCACTGTCAATTCTGCAAAGCCAAAGCGACCTGCAGGAAACGTGCCGAATACAACCTTGAGATGGCAAATGCGAAGATACTCCTTGCGGATTTCAGTTACAAGTTGTTCAAAAACATTGTCACTGCGATAGCCCTCCGCACGTAAAGAAACCCCACGAAAATTGCCAACGCTGGATAATACCGATCCTGTATAGTAACGGATCGTATCGTTTCCTGGGTATAACTCATTCAAAAGAGCAACAATTTCTTGAGCCCACAAATGATGCATTTCTGAATTAGGTACACCATTTGATTTTGAGAGTAAGTCCGCGAAACGAAGGGCATCATCCAGATCAAACTCTTCAGGCTGATTTTCAGTTAATCCAAAAAGAACTATTGCATAATCATAAAGAATTGCGCGGTATATTTCGTTTAGATACTCATTTTTATCCAAATCCGAAAAGATTGAATATCCAAGAGTGGTGTTCTCGTTCATTCGGACACACCTCCCAGTAGGTTGGACATAATCTGGCGCTTATCTTCTTCTGCATCATTTAACGGCAAAAAGTAAAAATAGTACGAATGCATTCCCAGTTTTAGAGCGGAAATCTTTTGCTCAATATACGGCACAATTTCTTTTATATCTGCCTTCATTTTCTGCACGGCCTCTTCCCTAAATGCGTCGTTATCATCACACTCTATTCCAAGAGAATATCCAATGAATACCCCAAAGGCCATATCCGGAGCTTGAGTGCGATCCCTGCTGGGAATAAGTATCTGCCGTAACCGTGCAGTTGTTTCCGAATCGAAAGTCCTGTTTAATAGGGTGCTATCAACCATGCTTCGCTCAGAAGCCCTACTGGATTTAATTTCAGTCAAAGCAGAAAAAGCATTATCGATACCGTTCTTAAGATCTCCATTAATACATGAAGTACCAAATACAAGCTGATAGCTGGTTGCGCCGTTTATTTTTCGTTTGAGAAGATGGACGCTGTCGCTTTTACTGTTGAACTGTCTCGCGGTAGTTACAATTTCAACCTTACTTAGGAGCTTCGGTGCGTGGAGTGCTCCCTCCATAAAAGTGAAAAGGAGCATTTCACCCAACTCATTACCAGTACCTCTTTCATCGGGACGTCCATTTGCCTGCATTTGCCTAAGAGCCTTTATTCCCATTGTGCGAATCTTGTGACGGTCTTCGAAGTCCTTTATTTGCGTCCTGTTATAAACATACATGCTTGCACAATCCAGCAAGTATTCACCTATTGCCGCATAATCGAAAGCAGAATCTGATATATCCAAGTAATACAACTTCAGTGCACTGGAATTGCTAATGGGCAGAGATTCTGGATGTTCGACTTCTCTGAATACAGTTTCAAAGTCACTACCATCGAGAGTGCAACCAAGTTCCTGCATCTCAACAATAACACTATTATCGATGGTAATCGTATCTGCGGACCCGCCAAACGACAGCACGTATTCCTTTGTGATCTCTCCGATTGTATCTTTGCCAGATTTATTGTCAACTGCCGTAGCGGTATAGATGAATACGTCGCCAAAGAAGTCAGCCGGATTAAAAGTCATCATATTTTCAAGCGAAGAATACTTCATCCGACCTATTGAAGTATTGGCAGCAATGGTGTCAGAAAGAGCGATTGTTTTCAAAGCAAGAATAGCTGTTTTAATTTTTCCTTCATCAAGAAGTGGCAAAACATGTCTACTTATCCCTCGAGCAACGGCAGCAAGATCAGCTGTCAATGCTGGCGTTACAACATTGTCTGGAGAAAGGTTGTGATCACAACGAGCAAGATGACCTACAGCGCCATCATCTTCTGCCAAATCACATCCATAGCTCTCATTTACGGTTTTGACTATTGCTCCACAGAGGACTTTGTTTGTGATCTTGGGCTTAGTGCAGTACCGTAATGTCTGGATAATTGCGCCAAAACAAAGTCGCATAACCAGTCCCCCTTTCGCTTACTTTTCTTCCTTAACGTAATCCACAACATCTCCAATATTACAGTCCAAGGTATCGCATATTCTTCCAAGCACATCCATGCTTACAGATTCTCCACGTCCCATTTTTGCCATAGTTGAGGACGTTATTTTTGTTGCAGCCATTAGATCCTTCTTTAACATGTTTTTATCAATCAGCAATTTCCACAACTTATTGTAGCTATACAACATTTTTACTCCTCTCTAACAAATGAATGCTTTATATACAGCAAACAGCCGCACATAGTGCAGCTTAAAATATTATATCAAAGAAATGTGAACTTTTCTACACCATCTTTGTGTTTTTCTATATTTAACTTCGGAAACTCAAAGATGGTGTTTTTTATTTTTGGGGTTCAAGTAAGGTGCAAGAAAGATTCAAGTTCCAATCATGTAGTATGCAATTTTTAATAAGTAAACTGGTATACGTGGGGAAATAAAACCAAACCACACTAACAACAGGCATTCAACGGAGCCTCCCTGATCAAGAGGTCGTTTCAGTCCAAATGGGTGTCAAAAATGCCTTCTGAAACGGGCAGCAAATCTAAATGAAAGGAGTTTAAGAACAGATGACAAAGCTTGATTGGATAACCAACATCGAGAACGCTGCCACAAAAGTTGAGAAGAAATCGGGACGCTCAACGGTTGAGTTTGTACTTCAAAAGTACGGTGCCTCCAGCATCGAAGACTTGAGTGAAAGCCGCTACTCAGAAGTTTGGGATGAGCTCGATTTCGTGGCAAACGACAATTAATTTTTGAAGGCGAGTTGTTATTTGCTTTCAAAACCTGATTAGGTGAGAGACATGTTTAGGGACGCTTAAGCAAGCCTCACCAAGTCATCGACCTGAAGGAAGTCGTTAAAAGCCTTAATGGAACAAACGGTATCACACAATTGCCCCCGCGAGGCATCTTCACAGAATTGTGTCGATACCAAACATCACCATAACCAGCGCCTGTGAAGGCTGGTTGCAGAACATTCGGAATGGAGAAGAACCATGAATGATGCAACCATAACTGGTAACAAATACATATTCTCGGATTCTCCTTTCCGACCTGAGCGGGTCGTAGGAGGGCCCAGAATATGTATAACAAAGATTATTTTAACGGCAAATGGCACTATCCAATGGAAGTGACCGAGGAAAACAAGAACATGGCAGGTGTTGATCTGTCTCAGACAAAAACAGTCAAGCTTGGCAACAGAACCATCCGCGCTCTTATGGTCGAGGTGGAGTCTGAAGAACAGTACCGCAAACTCATGCGCCCCATCTGGGCAAAGCAGAAAGCTGATGAGCGCAGCACCCGTTGCATCATAACCGATGCAAAAGGACATAGGGTTCGTTGCATGGGTGACTGCGCAAAGTGCGACAGATTTCGTGATGGCAAACCGCTGTCAACCGACATCGCAGAGGACGAGATGGGAATTGAAGTCAAAGACGAAACAAGCGATGATTCTATCAGAGATCTTCAAGCAGCCATCCTTTTCGACGAACTGTTGGACAAGGTTGCTGCAATTGCACCTGATTGTGCTGAAGCTCTCCGCTTCGTTTACGACGGATACTCTTATGCTGACATTGCAGAAGTAATCGGCAAGAGTAAAACTACTGCTCAGAAGCGTGTAGAAAAAGGCCGCAAAATTGCTCAGAGATTTTGCAAAAGAGGCGATTTTCTGAGATAAGCAAAAGGCGGTACAGTTTCAAACATCACGAAGCTGTGCCGCCACTTTTTATCTTTGACAACCAGGATGTCGTCTCAATATTCAAAAATAACCAAGTTGACCTCACAGCAGAGGAAAATAACTATTCTGACCTAACAGCAAGTGTACGGTAACCAACCTGACCTAACAGCAAAATAAGAATAACCAAGTTGACCTCTCGGCTGTAGGAAATAACATTCCTGACCTCTCGCCAACAGAAATCGAGCGTTTTTGCTTCCGGTCTTAAACTGAAACGACCTGTATTCTATTTTACTGAAAATGCTGAAATGCCCTTATTTCAAGCGTATTTCTACACTTTACTTAGCGGCTTTGGACAGCAATACGACACTCTCAACGTGCCCGCAGCGAGGGAACATGTCCACGGGCTGGACGGCTTGGACCGTGAAGCCCCCGGCGGTGAGAAGCTTCACGTCTCTCGCCAGGGTGGCGGGGTTGCAGGAGACGTAGACCATGCGGCGTGCGCCGGAGGCAAGGATGGCGTCGATGACCTGGGGGTCGCAGCCCTTGCGAGGCGGGTCTACGGTGAGGCAGTCGATAGATTGCCCCTCCTGCACCAGCTTCGGCAGGGCGACCTCCGCCGGGGCGCAGAGGAAAGAGGCGTTTTGGATGCCGTTGCGGGCGGCGTTCTCGCGGGCGTTCTCCACCGCTTCGGGGACCACCTCGATGCCGATGACCTTTCCGGCCCTTTTAGCGAGGAGCAGGCTGATTGTGCCAATGCCGCAGTAGACATCCGCCGCGGTCTCCCCCGGCTGAGGAGCCAAAAGCTCCAGGGCGGCCTCATAGAGCCTTGGGGTCTGAATGGGATTCACCTGCAGGAAGGATCGGGGACTCACCTCGAAGGCAAGGTCCATGAGGGTCTCCCCCAGGGTGAGCTTGCCGGACAGCAGGGTAAAGCTGTCGCCGAAGATCACGTTGGTGTTCTTATCGTTTCGGTTCCAATAGACGGAATCCGCAAAGGACAGGGCTTCCGCCAACTCCTTTCGGTGGGGCAGATCGCCCCTGGTGACAATGACCGCCATGAGTTCACGGTCGGTGGTCACCCGTGCCACCGCATGGCGCAGGCACCCCTTCCCCGTCCTCTCGTCGTAGGGTTGGATGTGATATCGGTCCGCCCAGGCTTTCACCGCATTCACAGCGTGGCACACCTCAGTTTGCTCGATGCGGCAGTCTTTCACAGGCACCAGCCGATGGCTCCGGGGGGCGAAGAACCCAAAGGCGGCCCCACCATCCGTTATACCGTAGGGGAAAGCTCCTTTGTTTCGATAGCGCTCCGGGTGCTCCATACCGATGATGGGCCGCAAGGGCACCTCCTTGAGTCCCCCCAGCCGCGTCAAGGCGTTCATCACCTGGCGTTCCTTGATGCGCAGCTCCTCCGCATAGCTCACATGGCCAAAGGCGCAGCCGCCGCATTTGGCGTACACGGGGCAAAGAGGTTCTATCCGGTGGGGCGACGCTTCCGCCACCTCCAACAGCTTTCCCACGGCGTAGGAGGCGGTGACCTTGATGACATGCACCCGCACTCGCTCCCCGGCCAGGGTCCCAGGCACGAACAGGGCAAAGCCGTCCACCCGGCCTACACCCGCCCCCTCCAGGGTGACACTGTCGATGGTCAGCTCAAGCTCTTCATTCTTTTCTACGGGTGTTCTGCTCATTTTACAATCACGTTCTCCTGGCCGAATACGGCTCGCAGGGTGCTCAAAAGCTCCTCGTCCAGCTTCACGTTCCAATCCCGAGGCGCACCTTTGGCCTGGCGCTTCGCGTCCACCAGCACGATGGGCGTTTTGCCCGGGTAGTTCTGGATGATCTTCTGGACCTTATAGGAATCGGACAGGACCGGCAGCCGAATAAACAGCTTCTTGGATGCTCCTTCCAGGTCCGTCAACTCCTCGATCAACAGGGAGTTCACCCGATCCTCTCGGATGTTCAGCCGCCCCTTCACCAGCACAGGGGCGTCGTCATGGAAGAAGCGGCCGTATGTCTGTAGGGTGCGGGGGAATATCACGCATTCCACCGCGCCGGTGACGCCCTCCAAATTGGCATAACCCATCATGCCGTTGTTGCTTTTCGTCGGCCGGGTCTTGCACCCGGTGAGAAGCCCTCCCACGGTCACATAGGCGTTGTCCTCGAGACCCGCGGCGCCGTCCGCCTCCACCAGGTCCATGACGCTGACGGACAGACCGGAAAGCACGTTCATATAGTCGTCCAAGGGGTGGCCGGAAAGGTACAGGCCCGTAGCCTCCCGCTCCTTTTGCAGCAGGAGCTTGTGGGGCATCTCCGCCGATGGCAGGATGGGCGGATGGCTGGAGATGGCGTCCTCCCCGTCATCGAAGTCGAAGAGGGACATCTGCCCAGCGTCCCGATTCTTCTTAGCTTTCACGGCCAGCTCCATGGCTTGGTCGTAGACCTTGAGAAGCTGGGTCCGGGTGTAGCCCATGGAATCGAAGCAGCCGGCGTAGATCATGTTCTCCACCATGCGCTTGTTGAGGCCGGAGACCCGGTCGCAGAAGTCCCAGAAATCCTTGAAGGGGCCGTGCTGTTCCCGTTCCCGCACCAGGTCCTCCATGACCGCCTCCCCCACGTTCTTCACCGCGGCCAGACCGAAGCGGATGCTGCCATCCTCCACGGAGAACTTGGGGCGGGACTTGTTCACGTCGGGGCCCAGGACCTGGATGCCGCTGCGGCGAGCGGAGTACACATACTCGGCCACGGAGTCGGAGTTGTACATGTAGCCGTTGATCATGGCGGCCAGGAACTCCACGGGGAAATAGCGCTTGAGATAAGCCGTCCGGTAGGTGGTGACGGCGTAGCAGGCGGCGTGGGCCTTATTGAAGGCGTAGGAGGCGAAGTCCATCATCTCGTCGAAGATATGGTCGGCCACCTGCTCCTTCACGCCCCGCTTCACTGCCCCCTCCACACCCTCGGTGCCGTGGACGAAGTACGCTCGCTCCCGGGCCATCACATCGTGCTTCTTCTTGCTCATGGCCCGCCGCACGATATCGGCGCGGCCCAGGGAGTAGCCGCCCAGGGTGCGGACGATCTCCATGACCTGCTCCTGGTAGACCATGCAGCCGTAGGTAGTGGAGAGAATAGGCTCCAAACGCTGGTCCTCATAGTGGACGGAGCTGGGGTCGTGCTTGCCCTGGATGTAGCGGGGGATGCTCTCCATGGGACCTGGGCGATAGAGGGCGATGCCTGCGATGATATCCTCGAAGCAGTCGGGCTTGAGCTGCATGAGGAACTGTCGCATGCCCGCGGATTCCAGCTGGAACACTCCGTCCGTATCCCCCCGGGAGATCATGTCGTAGACCTCCTTGTCGGAGAAATCGTTGGTGGAGAAGTCCGGCGCCTCCTTCCCCTGCTCCCGGATGAACGATAGGGCGTCTCGGATGATGGTGAGCGTCCGAAGGCCCAAAAAGTCCATTTTCAGGAGGCCCAGCTCTTCCAGGGTGGTCATGGGGAACTGGGTGGTCAACACCCCGTCGTTGCTCTGCAGCGGCACCACCGTTTCGAGCGGCACCCCAGAGATCACCACGCCCGCCGCATGGGTAGAGCTGTGGCGGGGCAGGCCCTCCAGCTTCATGGACAGGTCCAAAACCTTTTTCGTGGTGGGGTCGGAATCATAGAGAGACTTCAGCTCCGGCTGTATCTGCATGGCGTCCTTTAGCGTGATCTTCAGCATGTTGGGCACCAGCTTCGCCAGCTTGTCCGCCTCGGCGTAGGGCACCCGCAGCACCCGGCACACATCGCGAATGACGGCCTTAGCGGCCATGGTACCGAAGGTGATGATCTGGCTCACGTGCCCCTCGCCGTACTTCTCCCCCACGTAGTCGATGACCTCCTGCCGCCGCTCGTAGCAGAAGTCCACGTCGAAGTCGGGCATGGACACCCGCTCCGGGTTCAAAAAACGCTCAAAGAGCAGGGCGTATTTCAGGGGGTCGATGTCGGTGATGCCCATGCAGTAGGCAGCGAGGCTGGCCGCGCCGCTGCCCCGGCCGGGCCCCACCATGATGCTATGGGACTTGGCGAAGTGTATGAAGTCCCAAACGATGAGGTAATAGTCCACGAAGCCCATGTTCTCCACTACGGACAATTCGTAGTTGAGCCTGTCCCAGGCCTCCTTCCCCGCGTTGGGCATCTTCTTCGCCATGCCCTCCTCGCAGAGCTTGCGAAGGTAGGTGCGGTTATCCATGCCGTTCGGCGCGATGAATCGGGGCAGGCGGCGCTTGCCAAACTCGATCTCCACGTTGCACTTATCCACGATCTCCATGGTGTTCCGGAGGGACTGCTCCTCTCCCGGCAGGAACTGAAGCAGCTCCTCGGCGGACTTGCAGTAGAATTCCTCCGCGCCCATGCGCATGCGGTCCTCCTCGTCCACGAACCGCTGGGTCTGGATGCACAGCAGCACGTCCTGCGCCTCGGCATCCTCCTTGTCGGTATAGTGGATGTCGTTGGTGACCACGGTCTTGATGCCCAGGTCATAGGCCAGCTTCTTGAGCTTGGGCAGGACCATCTTCTGCTCCCGGATACCGTGATTTTGAAGCTCGATGTAGAAATCGTCCCCAAACATGCCCTGAAGCCGCCGAGCGAGAGCGTAGGCCGCCTCCTCCCGTCCCTGAAGCAGGTTCTGGGGAATGTCCCCGGCCAGGCAGGCGGACAGGCAGATGAGCCCCTGGCAATTCTCCGACAGCAGGTCGTAGTCGATGCGGGGCTTATAGTAGAAGCCGTGAATGAACGCCTCAGAGGACAGGCGCATGAGGTTTTGGTAGCCGGTCTCGTTCTTTGCGAGGAGGATGAGGTGCCCATAGTCCCGGCCCAGCTTTCCTTCCTTGATCAAGCGGTCCTTAGCTACATAGGTCTCGATGCCCAAAATGGGCTTAATGCCCTGTTTCTTGCACTCCCGGTAGAAGTCGATGACGCCGTACATGACCCCGTGGTCCGTGATGGCCATGGCGGTCTGGCCCAGGCTCTTGGCCCGCGCCACCAGAGCGGGGATGCGGGACGCCCCGTCCAGCAGGGAGTATTGGGTGTGCACATGCAGATGGGCAAAGGGAATGGACATGCTATACCTCCCCAGGCTAATGAGGACAGTATATCATACCTTAAGCGGTAAATAAAGGGGATCAAAGTATATGATACAGCACTTTATCAGTTTAGGGCGATGCGCTCCATGCCCCGATACCGGCGGCGGGCGGTTTCCATGAGCTGCTCGTTTTCCAGAGTGGGCAGGCTGTAGACCTCCGCGGCGTCCACGGACGCGGCCTCCAACAGGGACACGGGACAGTCCTTCAAAAAGCTGTCCTCCCGCTCCTCCCCCGCTTGGCGGATGCCCATGAGATCCCCCGCGCCACGAAGCTGCAGGTCCCGCTCGGCGATGGCAAAGCCGTCGGTGGTGTCCAGCATGGCCTGAAGACGCTCCATGGCGGTCTTTTTCTGCTCATAGACCACCAGATAACAGTGGGCCTGCTGGTCCCCCCGGCCCACCCGGCCCCGAAGCTGGTGCATGGCGGACAGGCCGAAGCGCTCCGCCCCCTCGATGACCATGTGGGCGGCCTGGGGCACGTGTACCCCCACCTCGATGACCGTGGTGGAGATGAGAATGGGCACCTCGCCCAAATGGAATTTGGACATGACGGCCTGCTTCTCCCCCTCGGACATGCGGCCGTGGAGCTTCAGGAGGGGCACGTCCCCCACCAGCTCCCGGACCTCGTCAAACACCTCGTCCACGGACAGGCCCTCCAGCCCCTCAGTCTTCTCGATGAGGGGGCAGACCACATAACTCTGCTCCCCCTCCCTGGCCCGCTGTGCCAGATACCGGTACATGTCCTTGCGTTTGGACGGGCCCACCAAATGGGTCTTGATGGGCTTACGGCCGGCGGGCAGCTGGTCGATGACAGACAGGTCCAGATCCCCGTAGAGGATCAGCGCCAATGTACGGGGGATGGGCGTGGCGCTCATGACCAGTACGTCGGGGCGGCTGCCCTTCTGCTCCATGGCGGCCCGCTGGGTGACGCCGAAGCGGTGCTGTTCGTCGCAGACCACCACGCCCAAACTGTTGAATCTTACGTTGGATGAGAACAGGGCGTGGGTGCCGGTGACGGCCTGCCAGGCCCCGCTTTCGATCTTTTGCAGGGCTTCCCGCTTCTCGCGGGGTGTATCGCTGCCCAGCAGAAGACCGCAGCGGTCCCCAAAAAGGGTTTTGAGGGCTTGGTAATGCTGACGGGCCAGTATCTCCGTGGGGGCCAGGAGCGCCCCCTGGCGGCCGTCACGAGCTGCGGCGTACAAAGCAAAGAGAGCGATGCTGGTTTTGCCGGAGCCCACGTCCCCCTCGATCATGCGGTTCATGGGGATGGGAGAGCTCATGTCCCGGGCGACCTCGGCAAGAACACGCTGTTGGGCATGGGTGGGCGTGAATGGAAGGGTCTTCAAGTATTCGGGCAGGGCGTCTAAGGCGGAGAAGGCGATGCCGTTCTTCCGCCTGCGCTCCTGCTTCAGCTCCTGAGACGCCAGGAAATAGCAGAGGGCGTCCTCATAGGCGCGGCGGCGGCGGGCGGCGTCCAGCCTGGTCCTGTCGGCAGGAAAATGGAGCTCCCACAGGGCTTCCCTGCGCCCGGGAAGATCGTGCTTTTTCAATAGGGATGCGGGCAGCGTCTCGTCGATGACGGCGCCCTCCAGGGCGGCGCGGATGCCGTCCCGAAGGTTGCATTGGGTGAGCCCCTTGAGGGTGGCGTACACGGGCACGATGCCCCTGAGCTCCTTAGCAAGCGTGGGATTCAGCAGGGCCGGGGCGCCCTTCTCTCCGATGTGCACCAGACCGGAGGCGATATAGGTCTGCCCCTCAGCAAGACTCTTGGCCCGATAGGGCTGGTTGAACCAGCGGAGGGCCACCCGCTTGCCTGCAGGATCCCGACCGTATACGGAGACGGTGGTGAGGCCCTTGCGGGAATACCAGGAGGGGCCGGATGTCAGCTTCACCTGCACGGACGCAAAGGAACCATCCTCCAGCTCCGACACCGGGGTGCAGGCGGAGTAGTCGAGGTAGCTGCTGGGGTAGTACGTCAACAAGTCGCTGAGGGTGTGTATCCCCAGCTTATGCAGCAGCTCTATTCTTTTGGGGCCGATGCCCTTGATGTCCGATAGCTCCATGATTCAAAAAAGCCGCCGTACGGCGGCTTGAATGCTGTCCTTATATGACGGAGAAATAGTAGCTGTAGAGAGGTTGTCCCCCGTTGCGGCTCATAAACTCGGATTCGGGGTACTTTTCCTCCAGCTTTGCGATGAGGGCGTCCGCCCGTCCTTCCTCCACATCCGCGCCGTAATACACGGTGACGGAACACTCGTCATCGCCCAGCTTCTCGATCATATGCTCCACCAGATCAAAGGCCGCTTCATCTGCATCGGGGCTGACGGTGTTCAAATCCCCATCCAGCATGCCGATGAAGTCGCCTTGGTGGATGCTCTTGCCGTTTAACTGGGTCTCCCGGACGGCAAAGGTGATGGAGCCGGAGATGACCTGCTGGAAGGCCTCGGTCATGTTGGCGATGTTGGTCTCCAAAGACTCGTCGGGATTGAAAGCCATGGCCGCCGCGATGCCCTGGGGAATGGTCTTGGTGGGCAGCACCTCCACATGACAGCTGCAGAGGACGGAGGCCTGGGTGGCGGCCAGGATGATGTTGCTGTTGTTGGGCAGAATGAAAACGTTCCGGGCGTTCGCCTGATGGACCGCGTTCACGATGCTGTCGATGCTGGGGTTCATGGTCTGGCCCCCGGAGATGATATGATCCGTGGACAGCGCCTTGAACACCTCGTCCACCCCCGCGCCGGAGCTGACGGAGATCAGAGCGAATTCCTTTTCGTTCTTCTTGCGCTGGGCAGCCAGCTGGCGGTTTTGCTCCCGCATGTTCTCGATCTTGATGCGGTCCAGTTCCCCGTAGCGCATGGCCATCTGCAGGACCTTACCGGGGCAGTTGGAATGGACGTGGATCTTCACGGTGTCGCTGTCGCAGGCCACCACCACGGAATCCCCCACCCGCTCGAGATGCTTCCGGAACTGATCGAGGTCCTTTTCCTCAAAGCCTTCGTAGAGATGGACGATGAAGAACTCGGTGCAGTATCCGAACTGGATATCCTCGGCGCTGAACTGGTCGAAGCTGGCAGCTTCATCCGCCGCCTTCTCCTCAGCCTTCTCCGCCACAGGCAGGGCACCCAGGTCCAGCTCTCCGTTCATGGCCATCAAAAAGCCGTGATAGATGAACAGCAGGCCCTTACCGCCGGAGTCCATCACCCCCGCCTCCTTGAGCACGGGCAGCAGATCGGGAGTGATCTTCAGGGCTTCTTCGCCCTTTTGAATGACTCGGATCATAATGGCCTCACAGCCGATCTCGGGATCCTCGTCCACCGCATTCTGCACCTCGTCGGAGATCATGCGGGAAACGGTGAGGATGGTGCCCTCCTTGGGCTTCATGACGGCTTTATAGGCAGCTTTCGCGCCTTCAGCCATTGCTGCGGAGAAAGCAGCGCTATCCAGTTCTTCATGGCCCTTGGCGACCTTGTAGAAGCCGCGGAACAGCTGGGAGAGGATGACGCCGGAATTGCCTCGGGCGCTCCTCAATGCGCCGGAGGAGACCTTGGCCATCACTTCCTCCACGGTGGCTGTCTCGGGCATATTGCGTAGGTCCTTAACGGCCCCCTGCATGGTCATGGACATATTGGTGCCCGTGTCCCCGTCGGGAACGGGAAACACGTTCAGGGAGTCCACCAACGCCCTGTTCTTTTCAAGCAATGATGCGCCGGCCAGGAACATGTCCCTGAGCAGAGCGCCGTCTATGGTATCCTTAATCAAGCTCGTATCCTCCCGGGCTGCTTATACTACGCGGATCCCCTCAACATGAATGTTCACGCTGTTCACGTTAACTCCGGTGAATTCCTCCACCCGATACTTCACGTTGCTCTTGCAGTTGGAAGCCACGGCCGGCAGAGATACGCCGTACTGCAGGATGACGTACAGATCTATGTCCACCAGATTGTCGCCAATGGTGGTCACTCGGATCCCTTTCTTCATGTTGTCCCTTCCCAGCAGCTCAGCCAGCGTGTCGCCCGTGCGCTTCGAGCACATGCCGACGATACCATAGTTTTCCACAGCGGCATATCCTGCCACAATGGAGACCAATTCATCTGCCATGGAGATTTTGCCGTATTCAGTTTTGATCTCGATCGTCATGCTGTGAATCTCCTTTCTGTATTTCCGTTCTGCAAGCTGATCTAATGCCGAAGGGTCGGCGAGGATCGCTTATTCCTCTTCGTCCTCAGGCAGGTTGCCGTTGTGGTAGACCTCCTGCACGTCGTCGTTATCCTCCAGGTTATCGAGGAACCGATAGACCTTCTCCACCGTCTCGGGGTCGCTGATGTCCACGGTGTTCTGAGGGATCATGGCCACCTCGGCTTTGAGGAAGGTATAGCCCTTCCCCTCCAGGGCCTCGCGAACCGTGGAGAAGTCGGACGGCGCGGTGTAGACTTCAAAAACGTCGTCCTGGGGCACGAAATCTTCAGCGCCGGCATCCAGGGCTTCCATCATGACCTCATCCTCATCCATAAGCGCGGTGCGCTCGATGATGATCTGGCCCTTTTTATCGAACATCCAGGCCACGGAACCGGTGGCGCCCAGATTTCCGCCAGCCTTGGAAAAGATGTGGCGCATCTCCGCGGCGATGCGGTTGCGGTTATCGGTGACGATCTCCACATAGACCGCCAAATTACCGGGACCGTAGCCCTCGTAGGTGATCTCCTCGTAGTTGACGGAGCCCGCTTCACCAGCAGCTTTCTTGATGGAGCGGTTGATGTTGTCGTTGGGCATGTTGGCCGCCTTGGCCTTGGCGATCACGTCGCGGAGCTTAGAGTTGTTGGCGGGATCGGGACCGCCGCCTTCCTTGACGGCGATGACCAGCTCACGGCCGATCTTGGTGAAGATCTTGCCGCGGGCGGCGTCGGTCTTCTCTTTTTTGTTCTTGATGTTTGCCCATTTGGAATGTCCGGACATAGTAACCTCCTGAAAGTGTATGAATTATCCCAATAAAGATGCGGCTTCCTCGTCCAAAAGGAAGGTGGTTGCCGCATGTAATTGCAGCATGCTGGCGGGCAGGCTTGAATTCACTGCGCCACGGATAGCCCCCCGGGCCGTTTCGGCAATTTCTCGGCCGGTCATGAGCACGATGAGCTTTTTGGCGGACATAAGGGTGGACAGGCCCGCCGTGACGTATTTTTCCTCATGGAAAAGCTCCACATGCGTGGTGGGAGCGATTCCCTCATCAGGCGCGTTGCAAAGAAGAGAGCCGTCCTGACCCGCCGTCAGCAGCGCCACATCCATGCCGCCTGCATCGAGGATGGCATCTTCGAAGCGGTGGCAGCTGTCCGCCCAGTCGTCGGAAGCGTCGTCAGGGGCGATCACCCTTCCCTCCTCCAAACCAAGCTCGGCGAAGAGGGATTCGTCCATGAACGTACGAAGCGAGGGCTTTCCGTCCTCCCGCACCCGCTCAAAAAGCTGAAAGACGGTGGCTTTGCGCCAGTTCAGCAGCCCATTGACCGTCATGGCCCGCAGAGACTGGAAGGTGGGGACCAACGTCTGTGCACAATCCATCCCCAGCACCAGGGACGGCTTTTCGATGAGCATCCCGCCCAGGAGCGTGGCGGCCGCGGTGGCCGCCGTCTGGGCATCGGAGAAGACCAGGACGCTCATTCGTGCTCCCCTCCCGCCGCAACGGCCTCCAGGAACAGCAGCACATCCTCGTAGACCTCCTGCCGGTTGGTCTCGTTCAGTATCTCATGGCGAGCGCCGGGATAGAGCTTGAAGGTCACGTGGGTGTGGCCGGAATTCTCCAGGAACTTGTTGACCTTTTTCACGCCCTTGCCCATGCCGCCCACGGGGTCCATGTCGCCGGAGATCAGCAGGATCGGCATATTGCGCACCTTCTCTGCCCACTTGGCGTTGGCGATATGGCCCATGGCACCCATGAGATCAGCATATCCATAGGGCGTGAAGGGGAAGCCGCACAGGGGGTCGGCTATGTAGGCTTTCACGTTCTCATCATCCCGGCTGAGCCAGTCGAAGGGCGTTTTGGCGTTCGGAATTTTCTTGGCAAATCCGCCGAAGCAGAGCTTATCCAGCTTGGGACTGGGGTCCTTGCCTCGACCCGCCTTGATCTCCCGGCTGCACAGGAATTTGCCGATGGACGCCATGGGGTTGGGACCGGAGGTGCCGCAGAGGACCACGGCGTCAAAGTCGTTGGTGTAGCGGGAGACATAGTCCTGACTGAGGAGCGAGCCCATGGAGTGGCCGAACAGCGTCACAGATACCTGGGGGTTCTCCTTATGGACCGTGGCGCAGAGGGTGCGGATATCCATCAGGGTCTTGCCCCAGCCGTCCTCGGTGCCGAAATAACCCCGAGGCATGCCCTCCTTCCAGCTCTTGCCGTGAGAGGGAAGGTCCAGGCCGGACACCAGGAAGCCGTTTTCCGCCAGAAATTTAGCAAAGGCATCATACCGGGCGATATGCTCCGACATGCCATGGACCAGCACCACCGCGCCGCGGATCTCCTCAGGGATCCACTGCCGATAGACGATGTCACACAAGCCGGTTGCCGATGGAAACCGACGTTCCCTTTGCGTGATGCTCATCCCCATAAACCTCCACAATAGTTAAGATAGTGTATTTTAGCACATAGCCATAGAAATTTCAAGAGATAGCCACCATTGAATCTGATAGCAGCAAGATAATGTCTCCCTGCTGCAATACCCGTCCCTCTGCGTTGAGGGAATAGAGCAGGGCGGCCAGCTTACCCGCGCTGATGCCCAACTCCTGGGCAAGGGCTTTTCTATCCTCGATGCGGCAGGCGCCGAGATATGCCCGCTTGCGCAGCGCTTCAAATAACTTTTCTTCCATAGTCCCTCCGTTATTTGTATGGTATTGCTTTTGTCCGTTCTTGTCAACAAGTGAGACGGATGCTATAATGGGCCCATGAAACTGATATCATGGAATGTGAATGGCCTAAGGGCCTGCCTTGCAAAGGGCTTTTTGGATTTTGTCTTGACGGAGCAGCCGGACATCATGGCGTTGCAGGAGACCAAGCTCCAGCCGGAGCAGGTCAACTTCGAGCTGCCCGGATACACCATGTACTTCAACAGCGCGGAAAAGAAGGGGTATTCGGGCACCGCTGTGTTCGTAAAGGAACAGCCGCTTTCTGTCGCCTTTGGCCTGGGCATCGAGGAGCATGATCACGAGGGTCGTGTCATCACGGTGGAATACCCTGGCTTCTACTTTGTCACCGTGTACACGCCCAACTCTCAGGACGGGCTTCGCCGCCTTGATTACCGAATGACCTGGGAGGACGCTTTTTTGGCATATCTCAAGGGGCTGGATGAAAAGAAGCCCGTGATCGTCTGCGGGGACCTCAATGTGGCTCACGAGGAGATCGACATCAAGAACCCCAAATCGAATCGGATGAACGCCGGGTTCACCGATGAGGAACGGGCGAAGATGACGGTCCTCCTCAGCAACGGCTTTGCGGACACCTTCCGCCGCCTGTACCCTGAGGCTCGGGACAAGTACTCCTGGTGGAGCTATCGCTTCCACGCCCGGGAGAACAATGCCGGGTGGCGCATCGACTATTTCCTGGTCAGCGAACGGCTTATGGAGAAGGTGCGGGACAGCCTCATTTTGAATGATGTGTATGGCAGCGACCACTGTCCTGTGGCGCTGCTGCTTCTGGAGGCCCTATGAAGATCATCCTGGCCTCTCAATCCCCCCGGCGACGGGAGATAATGACCCTTATGGAGATACCCTTCGAGGTCATTGAAAGCCATGTGGAGGAGGTCCCGCCCATAGGCGCCACGCCAGAGGAGCTGGTGAAGGCGCTGGCGGAACAAAAGGCTCGGGCCGTGTTTTCACTGCACCCCGAAGACTGCGTCATCGGCGCGGACACGGTGGTGGACCTGGACGGACGGGTGCTGGGCAAGCCCCACACCCCGGAGCGGGCTAAGGAGTATCTGCATCTGTTGCAGGGCCGAAGCCACATCGTTTACACCGGCGTCTGCGTACTGACGCCGGGCCATGTGGACGTGCGCTCTGCCCGGACGGACGTGACCTTCCGGCCCATGAGCGACGAGGAGATCGACTGGTATGTGGGTACCGGCGATCCCCTGGACAAAGCGGGTTCCTATGGGGTCCAGGGTCCGGCCAGCTTGTTTGTGGATCATTTGGAGGGGAACTACTTCAACATCATCGGCATGCCCGCCCCCGTCCTCTACGAGATGCTGCTCTCTGCCCACGCCATCGACCAGCGGCATAGGGTCCTATGAACCAGGTCATTGCCGACAAACTTAAGCTCCTGCCCGACACCCCCGGCGTCTACAAGATGCTGGACGGTACCGGCACGGTCATCTATGTGGGCAAGGCCATTAGTCTGAAGAACCGGGTCAGCCAGTACTTCCAGGCGGGCAAGGACCATACCCCCAAGGTCCGGGCCATGGTCAGCCACATCGAGGACTTTGAGACCATCGGCGTTAACAACGAGATGGAGGCCCTCTCATTGGAGAGCAACCTCATCAAGGAGTTCATGCCGAAGTATAATATCCTGCTGAAGGACGACAAGCATTTCCCGTATGTGCGGATCGACCTCAGGCAGGATTTCCCCCGGGTGGAGGTTGTGCGCCGCATCAAGCAGGATGGAGCCACCTATCTCGGGCCGTACCTTTCGGCCATCGTCCTGCGGGAGCAGGTGGCCATCATTCGGGCCCACTTCCCCATCCGCCCCTGTCGAAAGGATATGGCCCGCGCCATCGCCCGTCGGGAACGGCCCTGCCTCATGTACCACATCGGCAAGTGCTGTGCTCCCTGCTCCGGCCAGGTCAGTCGGGAGATATATCACGGGTACGTCAAGGAGGTCATCTCCTTTTTGGAGGGACATACGGAAAATGTTTTGGCGGACCTAACGGCGCAAATGAACGAGGCTGCCGAGGGGTTGGAGTTTGAACGGGCGGCCCGGCTTCGGGACCAGATTCGATCCATCGAGGGGCTCAACGAGAAGCAGGTGGCCATCTTCCCCAAGGAGACCGAGGCGGATATCTTCGCCCCGGCGAAGCTGGAGGATCAGGCCATGGTCTTTGCTTTGTTCCTGCGGCAGGGGAAGATCGTGGGCACGGAGCATTTCTCCATGAGTGCCGTCAGCGAGGACGAACCGGCGGAGATTCTGTCCGCCTTCCTCACTCAGTTTTATGACCGGGACGGCATACTGCCCCCCAAGGAGGTGCTGCTCTTCTGCCCCGTGTCCAATGGCGACGCCATCGAGGAGATGCTATCCCTCAGGGCAGGCCGGAAAGTGAAGCTAACCGTGCCCCAGCGGGGGGACAAGCGAAAGCTGACGGAATTAGCGGAGAAGAACGGCCGGGAGCTCCTGGAGAAGGAAAAGACCCTGCGGGAGAAAGCCTGGGATCGGGACGAAGGGGCGGCGGTGCAGCTGGCGGGGCTGCTGGGCCTCGATGAATTCCCCACCCGCATGGAGTGCTTCGACAATTCCCACATCATGGGCACGGACACGGTGTCCTCCATGGTGGTGTTCACCGACGGGAAGCCGGACAAGGCCGCCTATCGGCGCTTCCGCATCCGGGCGGAGGCGGGCGGCGATGACCTCATCGCCATGGAGGAGGTGCTGACCCGGCGTTTCAAGAAGGGTCCGCCCTGGCCGGACCTGCTGATCATCGACGGCGGCAAGACCCAGCTGGCTGTGGCGGAGAAGGTGCTGAACGAAGCCGGTCTCCCCTATCTCAACGTGATCGCCCTGGCGGAAAGCCAAGAGATCATCTACACCCCGGACAGCGACGAGGGCATCGTCCTCCCCCGGAGCAGCCCTGCTCTCCACCTGCTGCAGCGGATCCGAGACGAAGCCCATCGCTTTGCCATCTCCTACCACCGATCGCTGCACCAGCGCAACGCGCTGCTGTCTGTGCTGGACGGAATCGAGGGCATCGGAGATGCGCGAAAACGGGCCCTGTTCGACGCCTTCATCACCCGGGATGCCATCGCAAACGCGACTGTGGGGGAATTGACGAAGGTTAAGGGAATGAGCCGACCGGCGGCGGATGCGGTGTACCGCTTCTTCCACCCGGCAAACGATATAAATGAGACAGAGAAAAAGGAAGGGTAAACCATGGAAAAGAAGGAAACCAAACAGATCATTCTCACCGGCGATCGACCCACGGGACGGCTGCACCTCGGTCACTATGCGGGCTCCCTCAGGCGGCGGGTGGAGCTGCAGAACTCCGGCAAGTTCGATGCGATAAATATCCTGATCGCCGACGACCAGGCCCTGACAGACAACGCCGACAACCCGGACAAGATCCGGGAGAACATCGTGAACGTGGCTTTGGACTACCTGTCCTCAGGTCTGGACCCGGAGAAGTCCACCATCTGCATCCAGTCCCATCTGCCGGCCCTCCACGCCCTGACCTTTTACTATATGAACCTGGTGACTACGGCCCGGCTCTCCCGGAACCCCACGGTAAAAGCGGAGATGCAGCTGCGCGGCTTTGCCGATGAGGGGCTGCCCGCCGGATTCTTTGCTTATCCCGTGTCCCAGGCGGCGGACATCACGGCCTTTGACGCCACGGTGGTGCCCGTGGGCGAGGACCAGTTGCCCATGATTGAGCAGACCAGGGAGATCGTGGAGAAGTTTAACCGGACCTACGGCGAGACGCTGGTCATGCCCAAGGCCATGATCCCGGAGAACGAAAACCAGCGGCGGCTGCCCGGCGTGGACGGCAAGGCCAAGATGAGCAAGTCCCTGGGCAACTGCATCTACCTTTCTGACGATGCTAAGACCGTAAAGAAGCAGGTGAACGGGAAGATGTTCACGGACCCCCAGCACCTGCGGATTGAGGACCCGGGACACATCGAGGGGAACGTGGTGTTCACGTATCTGGACGCCTTCTCCACGGACGCGCACTTTGCGGAGTTCCTGCCGCAGTACGCCAACTTAGAGGAGATGAAGGCACACTATCAGAGGGGCGGCCTGGGCGACGGGACCTGCAAAAAGTTCCTCATTCAGGTGTTGGAGGAGACCCTCGCCCCCATCCGCGCCAATCGCGCCAAGTGGGAGGCGGACCTGGACACCGTCTATGATATCCTACAGGCCGGCACGACCAAAGCCCGGGAGACCACCAACGCCACCCTTTCTCGGGTGGAGAAGGCCATGCGCATCGACTACTTTGCCGACCGCCGCATCATCAAGGAATGGGAGAAACAGCTCAAGGCGGCGAAGCTGTAAAGCGAACGCAGACATGCAAAACGGGGAGAGCATTTCGCTCTCCCCGTTCTTGTTGTGTCGTAGGGCTTATTCGTCCTCTTCTTCCTCGATCTTGGCCGCCTCGATGATCTTCTTGGCCTTCTCGGCGGGCACATCCTCATAGCGCACAAACTCGCTCTTGAAGGAGCCGCGAGCCTGGGTCATGGCCAAGAGGTCAGTAGCATACTTGGTCATTTCGGCCAAAGGCGCTTCGGCCACCACCTCGGTGAGGCCGCCGTCCACTGGGTTCATGCCCAGCATACGGCCCCGACGACGGTTCAAATCACCGATGATGTCGCCCACGTTGTCGTTGGGCACCAGGATGTCGTAGCGATAGATGGGCTCGATCAGGGCAGGAGACGCCTGTACGCAGGCCGCCTTGTAGGCCAGACGGGCAGCGGACTTGAACGCCACTTCCTTGGAATCCACGGGATGGTACTTGCCGAAGAACAACGTGGCCTTGACGCCGATCATGGGATAGCCGGCCAGGACGCCGTGCTTCATGGCCTCGCGAAGGCCCTTGTCCACGGCGGGAATGAACTCGCGGGGCACCACGCCGCCCACGATGGCATCCACGAACTCGTAGTCCACACCCTCGTCGGCAGGCTCGAACTTGATGTTGACCACGCCGAACTGGCCGCTGCCGCCGGTCTGCTTCTTATGCTTGCCTTCGGCTTCTGCCGTGGCGCGAATGGTCTCACGATAGGGAATGCGCTGCTCGTTCAGGGTGGCTTCCACATTGAACTTGTTCTTCAGCTTGCTGCAGATCACGTCGATGTGCTTCTCGCCCAGGCCGCACAGGAGCACGTCACCGGTCTCGATGTTCTTCTCGATGGTGATGGTGGGATCCTCCTCACGGATGCGGTTGAGGCCGGCGATGACCTTGTCGTCTTCCCCCTTGTTCTTGGCTGCGATAGCGAGGGCGATGCAGGCCTTGGGGAAGTCGATGGGGGCGACCTTCACGATATCGTTCTGCTCACAGAGGGTATCGTTGGTGGCGGTGTACTGGAGCTTGGGCAGGGCGCCGATGTCGCCGGCGTTGAGCCTGTCGACGGCAATGGTCTTCTTGCCGCGGATGAGCACGGGGGCGGTGGGCTTCTCGGCCTTCTCGCTGGTCACGTTATAGGGGGTCACGTTGATATCCAGGGTGCCCCGATGGACCTTGACGATGGAGTACTTGCCGAACTGATCGTTGATGGTCTTAGCCACGGTCGCGACCATCTTGCCATCCCGGGTGAGCTCAAGGGCATCACCGTTCGCATCGGTGGCGGCGGGGAGCTTGGAGTCAGCAGCGGCGGGCAGATAGTGGACGATGTTGTCAAGCAGGGTGAACACGCCCGCGTTGTTGAGAGCGGAGGTGCAGACAACGGGGGTCACGGTGCCTTCCTTCACGCCCTTGCTGAGACCGAAGAGGATGTCCTCCCGGGGCAGCTCCATCTCTTCGAAGTACTTCTCCATGAGCGCCTCGTCCGCCTCGGCAGCGGCCTCGGTGAGCTTCTCATAGAGGGTCTGGGCTTCGTCGCTGAGGTTGCCGGGGATAGCGGTTTCCTTCAGGTTCTTGCCATCGAAGAGGTAGGCGGACATGTTGATGATGTCCACAAAGCCCTTGAAGTTGCTGCCTTCCATGATGGGCAGCTGGATGGGGACCACGTTGGGACCGAACTTCTCGTTGACAGACGCCATGACCTTCTCGAAGCTGGCGTTCTCACGGTCCATCTGGTTGATGACCATCATGCGGGGCATGCTCTGGGCCTGGCACATGGCCATGGCCTTCTCAGCGCCCACCACGGGGCCGGAGACGGCGCCAACGACGATCAGCGCACTGTCCGCCAGGAACGCGGCGGAGGCCACATCGCCATAGAAGTCATAGCCGCCTGGGGCGTCGATAAAGTTGATCTTGGTGTTCTTCCACTCCACGGGCTCCACGGACATGTTGATGGAGCAGCCGCGCTTTGCTTCTTCGGGATCGAAGTCGGAGACGGTGGTGCCGTTCTCCACCTTGCCGATACGATCGACGAGGCCTGTGTCGAACAAAATGGTCTCTACGAGAGTGGTCTTTCCTTCGCCGGCATGGCCGAACACGCCCACGTTGCGAATGGATTCAGCGGTATAGTTCTTCATCCTGTTTCCCCCTATCGGTTTGTTTCTCTAATGTATATCCTCTGTGGAGAAGGACTTCTCCACGCAAATACCCATTTTAGCTAAAGGGTATATTACCACAGGTAGGGTATTTTTGTCAAATGCTAAACCCGCCAGCTTTGCAAATATTCTGCCTGCGCTGGCGTCAGCTCATCGAGGCGCACGTCCATGGCGGAAAGCTTCTTGCGAGCCACCTGTTCGTCGATTTCGCGGGGCACGGCATAGAGCCTCTTTTCAAGCTTGCCCCGCTGCCGGGCGATGAATCGAGCGGACAGCGCCTGTATGGCAAAGCTCATGTCCATGATCTCCGCCGGATGCCCGTCCCCGGAAGCGAGATTCACCAGCCGCCCTTCGGCCAGCACGTAGACCCATCGGTCGTCTTCCAGCCGGAAGCCCTCGATGTTAGGCTTCATGTCTCGCCTTTCTACGGCATTCTCCCGCAGCCACTTCACGTCCACCTCTACGTCGAAGTGGCCTGCGTTGCAGAGGATGGCTCCGTTCTTCATATGGGAAAAGTGTTCCGACGTGATCACGTCTCTATCCCCTGTGACCGTGATGAACAGGTCCCCTACCCGCGCGGCTTCCGCCATGGGCATCACAACAAACCCGTCCATGATGGCTTCGATGGCTTTCACGGGGTCCACCTCGGTAACGATCACGTGGGCGCCCAGGCCCTTTGCCCGCATAGCCACGCCCTTGCCGCACCAGCCATAGCCCGCCACTACGCAGGTCTTCCCCGCCACGATCAAATTGGTGGTCCGGTCAATCCCGTCGAAGACGGACTGGCCCGTGCCGTACCGGTTGTCGAACAGATGCTTGCAGTCAGCGTCGTTTACGTCCATCATGGGGAATGGCAGTACGCCGGCCCTCTCCATGGCCTTTAGGCGGATGACGCCGGTGGTGGTCTCCTCGCAGCCGCCCAGAATATGGTCCTTCAGCTCCGGGAACCGGTCCATGACCCCGGATACCAGATCGCCACCGTCGTCGATGAGAATATCCGGCCTGTGGGCCAGCACCCGGTTGATGCTCCGTTCATACTCCTCCGCCGTGCAGCCGTGAAGAGCGTAGACGTGCATGGGCGCGCTCTCCCCATTTCCATGGACCAGGGCTGCCGCCACATCGTCCTGCGTGGACAAAGGGTTGCTGCCGGTGACGATCATGTTGGCGCCGCCCGCTTGAAGGACGCGGCACAGGTAGGCGGTCTTTGCCTCCAAATGCACCGAAAGGCCGATGGTCAATCCCGCAAACGGCTTGTCCCGCTCAAAGTCGGCCCGGATGCCGTTCAAAAGAGGCATGTTTCGCCGTACCCACTCGATCTTGTTTTCACCGGAAGGATATAAGGTTGCGTCTTTTAGTACGAAGTCCATGCAGTTCTCCTTTAAAAAAGCCGCCTGGGAGGCGGCTGAATGATGATGCTATTGCCCTAACCCATTCAGATATGCCACCGCGGCCTGAAGCTGGGTATCGCTTTCATAGGGAATGGATGGGATGGAATAGTAGGTCAGTCCCTCAGGCAGCTCCACGATATGATCGGGGGTGATGCCTGTGCCCTGGATGCACACGCCGGAAGGGGTATAGTATGCGTCGGTAGTGAACTTGATGGTGCCGTCCCGACCAAAGTTGATGTCGAAGAAGGTCTGAACGATGCCCTTGCCGAAGGTGACGGTGCCGAAGAGCTCCGCCACGCCGTTGTCCTTCAGCGCCCCGGAAAGGAGCTCGCTGGCGGAAGCGGAGTAGCCGTTCACCAACATGGCGATGGGTAGGTCGATGCCATCGGAACGGGTGCGGTAAACGACCTCCTCATTAACCCGGCTCTTTACCGTGGTGATGACGCTGTTCTTGGGCAAAAACAGGTCTGCGATATCCCGCACATCCGCGAAGGACCCGCCCAGATCGTCCCGCACATCCAGCACAAGGGCCTCCATTCCCTGCTCACGCAGCGCCTGTAAAGCTTCCTTCACCTCCCGGACACATTGACCGTGGAAGGCAGAGATATAGATGTAGCCGATGCCCCCATCCAGCATTTTGTAGGTGACGTAGGGAGAATAGACCTGCCGCATGACGACCGTGAAGGTCAGCTCCTGCCCGTCACGCAGCAGCACCACGGTGTTCACGTCCCCCTCCTCGTGGGTGATGAAGGTCAAAAACTCGCTGAGGCTCTTCCCCGCCGCCGATTCACCGTTAGCCGAAATGAGCTGGTCGCCCACCAGCATGCCTGCTTCCTTGGCCGGGGTATTGTCGTAGACCTCGGTGATGACGAAGGTGCTGTCCCCCTGGTCGGACACCAGTACACCCATGCCAATGAAGTTGCCTGAGTTGCTGTTCAGCAGCTCGTCGTACTCTGCCTTGGTATAGTACTCGGCGTAGTCGTCCCCAATGTTGGAAGACAGGCCCTTGAGAGCGCCGGTGACCATGTTCTGCTGGGTATCGTCATCGAAGAAATAGTAGTTCTTCTTGACGAGCTCAATGGCCTCTGTCACTGGCTGCAGCCCGGCGAGTCGGCGCACATAGTAGAGGGAGGTGAACAACACCGCAAAAGCAGCCGCCAGCAGCGCGCACAGCAAGCACAGCCATGGGCTGACACGACGGCTCCTTTTGGAGGTGATTACGGGATCAGATGCTAAGGTGAATTGGGTATCTTCCATGACCAAAATGGGTTCACTCCAGTATATAGGATTTCATGAAATCCGGCAGACTTTCCGCGCCTTTGCTGACGGAAAGGATGATGTGGAGGGAATGCTGGTCCGCCATGACAGGAAGCTTTTCAAAGAAGTCGCTGAGCTCTGCAAGATCAGCCTTGATGACGCTTTCGAACCGGTCAACAAATACGTATTCCAAATCGAAATCAGACGCGCACAGGCCGCACAGGAAGCCCAGGAACATATCGGGATCGTTGAGAGAATAGTCCGTCACGTTGATGAATCGGATGCTGTATCCCAAGTCGTACATGTAGCTGTTGTCGTCGTCGATGAACACCATGCTGCCCTTGGCCTGATCGGAGATGCCGTTGGCCAGAGAAATGATCCTCTTGGTCTTGCCGGTGCCCTTTTCTCCACAGATGATCTCGATCAATTCATGCGCCTCCTTCGGTTGATAGTAGTATTGTACGCTGATTCGGTTTCTTTTGCAAGGGTCGAAACGGTTTCTCCCTAAAATGATTCAATTCTGCCCTTCCTTCTGTTCGTGATAGCTTTGTTCGGTGTTCACTTGCCATAGCGCGGTCTTATCGCCTCCGCCCTGTTCCAATATTTCCACAGAGGCAAAAGCAGTGGCCATGGAATGGTCCATGTTGTTGTATCGGTGCTGCCCGTTGCGGCCGATGCAGTACAGGTTCTCAAACCCGTCCAGGAAGCGTACGATCCGGTCCATCTGGGCATAGCCGTCGAAGTAGGCCGGATATGCCTTCTTCACTCGCTCCGCGTGGGCGTCCAGTACGTCTTCCCCTCGCGCAATGCCGATCCGCTCGATCTCCCGTTTGCCCATGTCGATGAGGGCCTCATCGCCCATGGACCACAGATCGTCGCCCTCGTCGCAGAAGTATTCAAGCCCCATCCACACGGTGCCCTCGGGATCCTGGACCATATACGGGGACCAGTTGTTGAAGATCTGGACTCGGCCCAGCTTAACGTCCCTATCCTGAACATAGATCCAGCAGTCGGGAACCCGGTCACGGATGGTGGTCCGCTTGGTGTCATTCTTGATACACAGATCCTTCACCAGCAGGCCTACGGTGATGAAGTCCCGATACGGCAGGGTGCGGGCAGCAAAATGCACGTCCTCGGGGATTTCCACGCCGCAAAGGCTATCCATGAGCTCCCGCACGGGCATGGAGGAAAGCACCGCGTCGGCGGTCAGGCGCCGCTCCTCCCCTGCCTGCCGATACCGGATCGCCAATACTCGCCCTGCCTCCGTTTCCAAAGCGGTCACCGGGCAGTTCATCATGATCTCACCGCCCAGGGTTTTCACCTCTTCCGCCGCCAGCTCCCACAGCTGACCGGGACCAAGCTTGGGATAATAGAACCGCTCGATAAGGGAGGTCTCCACCTCCCCTTTTGTGCCCAGGAGCTTGCGGAATATGTCTTTGAGGATGGCCCGGATGGACAGGCCCTTCACCCGCTGGGCGCCCCAGTCGGCGGAGATCCTGGACGGATGGCGGCCCCACACCTTTTCGGTGTAGCTCTCAAAGAACATGGAATACAGCACCCGTCCGAAGCGGTTGATGTAGAAGTTTTCCAGGGAAGTTTCGGGCAGCTTATGGACGCAGGAATAGAGGTAGCTAAAGCCCGCCCTGAGGGTGGTCAACAGGCCCATGTTCCGGATGGTGGACCACTTGAGCGAAATGGGATAATCGAAGAAATGATGCTGGAAATAGATGCGGCTCACCCGGTCCCGGATCAGCATGACCCGGTCCGTCTCTTCGGGATCCGGGCCGATCGGGGCAAAGTCCTTCTGTGCGTTCAGGAGCTTGTCATCCCAGGCAGGCGCCCCCTGCAGGGGCATGAGCTCAGACCACCAGGCGTTCACCCGTTCGTCCTTGCTGAAAAACCGGTGGCCGCCGATGTCCATGCGGTTGCCGTGATAGCGCACGGTCTGGGAGATGCCGCCGATGCGGTCGGTAGCCTCCAGCACGGTGACAAAATAGCCTCGCCTGAGCAACTCTATGGCAGCGGTGAGCCCCGCTGGGCCAGCCCCGATGATGACGATCTGTTTCTCTTTCATACCCGTATCATACCCATAAAAAAACGGACCGTCAAGGGATGGCCCATTTCTTTACCGTTCGTTTGCTTTCTTGCCGAATTCAGTCTGGTGAAGCCCATAGCTTCCCCAGACTGAGGCTCCGCCTTCGCTTCGCATTCAGGTCCCGCCTACACACTATAGCGTGCCGGGCGGCGGGACCTGCAAGGAGTCAAACCCACCGCGCATGTCGCTGGGTTTGACGTATTTGAGCCTGCCGTTCTTCCCTCGGAGATCGCGTTCGCGCGGCTACACCGCGCTATTGTTAATCTGTGAGTTGGCTACGATGCCTTGCGTTTACCTCAACTCCAACGCCTTCAACTGCTCTTGCAGCATGGTCTGCTGCTCCGTGCGGGAGCGGGAGATGAATTCGAAGGTCAGGTATTCCGGGTCGATCCACTCGATGAACGCCCGTACCCCCGGACAGGTGAAGGGTCGATGTTCGTCACAGCGAAAGGCATGGGTATAGACCTGTTCCATCCATCGTTGGGGATCGGGAGAAAGGATGGGCGGATGGGCAGCGGTGGCGGCCATATACTCGCCCGTCAGCGACTGGTTCAAATGGATGCCCCGGATAGCTTGACGGACGTCCTCCCCTTGCTCCTCGATTCGGCGGCGTATATAGGAAAGGGCTTCCTCCTGTGTGCGCAATGACAGGTCCGTGTGCATCAGGTGGCCCGTATCCAGCATGATGCCCTTGTTCTGATAGCGGACGCCCTCTAAAAGCATCCGTGTCACCGCCGGCTCTGTCATGGTGAGGCCCGGGTGCCATAGGTTCTCCATGAGCAGCACGAGATCCCCATCCGGCTCGGGAAACAGTTTGTTCAACAGCTCTACAGCTGCCTCCACGATCTGCCGGCTGCTGTGCCGATACCGCAGGGAAAACAGCTCCTCATCGGCGCAGTCGGCCACATGAAACACCACATATTCCGCCCCTTCGGCCCTGGCTTGGTGTATATCCCGGCGGTATGCCTCTATGATGGCATCGGGCGTATCGCCGCCGTAAAGGGCGCGGATGGCGTCGACGCTACCCAGGTTGCGGCGGCAGGCGTCCACATCGCCGGTATAAAAGTCGTACCAATAGGGGAAGAAGAGCAAATGGACGCCGACGATCTTCTCCGGCGGTACAATGCCGCGGCTATCCTCGCCGCAGTGCATGAGCTCCACTCCATCGAAGCCGTCGAGCGCCGAAAGGAGATCGTTCCGGTCCCGATACCGGTTCATGTCATCCGTGTATGTGGTTAAATTGAATGTACGTTTCATTGGCCAGCTCGCTTCAAGTGGAGGATGTCTACCAGCTCAAGGCCCTGTAGCCCGTTCACCACCCGGCCTCCATACCCTTCCCCATTATCGAGGGGCCAGCTGTAGAAGGGAGCTTTGGGGCGGGCGAAGCGATCCAGGATGGACATGACGACCCCGCCGTGGACCACGAAATACAGCCGCTCCTTTGCGTTCATTTGAGCCTTCTCCACCTCTTGCCGAAAGGTTTCGCACACCCTGTGCCGAAAGACCATGGTGGCGTCCCCATGGGGGCAGAGACCCATGCACCTTGTCACCTCCACCCAATACCGGTAGTCGGGATCATCCGCCATCTCCTGGGCAGACCGACCTTCAAAATCGCCGAAGTCCATCTCTCGCAGGCCATGGCAGACGCGCTGCCGGGCGTTGGGGAACAGGATGGCAGCGGTCATCTGCGTACGCTGCAAAGGGGACACCAGGACCTCGTCCACGTGGGGGTCGCAGCCAGCATCTCGAATCGTTTTCAAACCAAGCTGGCTCAGGGGCTCGTCTGTACGGCCCAGATACTTTCTGTCCCCGTTGCCCGGCGTCTGACCGTGACGAAAAAGGTAGATATACATGGTCTATCCCCCTTTGATCACGGTGGGGATGCCCGCCACCAGGCGCACTACCTTCTCGGCCTGAGCGGCCAGGTGAACGCACAGGCGACCCGTGGCTTCCCTGGCTCGCCGCTGCTCATAGCGTATGGGAATGACCCCGGAGCCCACCTCTGCACAGGCTACGACTTCTTTTTGGAGCAGGACAGGCAATAGATCGTCAGCACGATCCGGGTCAGCGGCCACCAGCTTCTCCAAGCCGTACATGGCCTTTTTGTCGTTCAGCACACCGTCGGCGATCTCTTCCGGCCCATAGCCAAGGGATACGAGATAGGTGTATTTTCCCGAGGCAGCACCTCCAAGGATCAGGATCATAGGGCAATCATCCTTTCTACTGCGATCAGCAGGGCCAACATGACCAGTTCTGCCATTTGCAGCTGGAACCCGGCGATATCCCCGGACATGCCGCCAAACTCCTTCATGGCCATGCGCCGGACCAGCAGCAGCGTCACTACAGCGCCAAGAGTCATGAGTGCGCCGGCAAGGGGCCACACCGACACCATAGCTATTGCGGACACGGCCACCCAGCCTATAGCCAATGATCCCGCCTGTCTATCCGCTGATCTGTGGAAAAAGCTCAGCGTTCCCTCCCCCGGCCCCATGGGCAGCAGGGTGCCAGACACAGCAGACAGGCTCCGGCTCATAACGTGAATACCTCCAAGAAGCAGGATCGTCCTGCCCGTCAGCTGGATCTCCGTACATAGACCGAAGTAAGCCAACAGATACGCCCCAAGGCCGACAATAGCGAAGGCGCCCACATGGGGGTCCTTCAAAATGGCCCGTTTCTTCTCCGGCGCGGCGTGGCTCTTAAGCGCGTCCACCGTGTCTATGAAGCCGTCCAGGTGGATGCCGCCGGTAACTAAGACAGGGATTAGCGCAAAGCCGACGGCCGTCAGGTTCGTGTCAAGGGACAGCCATCCGCACAGCAGCATCCATAGATACTCGAAGACGCCGATGAGAATACCCACAAAAGGCAGGCACACCAGCATGTATCGTATCTTCTCTCGTTCCCAGGGCACTTGCGGCGCAGGCAGAGCGGAGAACATGGAGAAAGCGGCGAAAAGAGAATAGAGAAAGGTCACGGCAATTCTCCTTTCAGCGGCAGGGGAATTCCCGCCACCAGCTCATAGACCCTGTCCGCCATCCGTGCCGCCCGGGCGTTGATCTCCCCCAGGGCGCGGATGTATTGGCGAGTCTCTTCGGAATACGCTTCATTGTCGCTGCCCACATCGTTGGTGATGACGATGAGGGTATCCGTCTGGCGGTGCAAATTCTCCACGCCTGCCACGACCTTTTCCACCGGATCAACCGGAGCATCGGGATGTATATACATTTCGTTGGCGGTGAGATTGCATACGCATTCCAACAGGGCGGTGCCGCCGGTTTCGGGCAGGATTAGCGTATCCACGTCGGTATAGCGCTCGATGGTCTCAAAGTCCTTGTTCTTTCTCAGCTCCCAATGGCGGGCGATCTTTTTCAAGCACTCGTCGTCATAGGGCTGCATGGCGGCGATATAATACAGCGGTTTGGGACCAAGCACCGCCAGCTTTTCTCCATATGCACTTTTGCCGCAGGCAGAGCCGCCGGTAAGCAGGATCATCATGTCCTCCCCTCCTGCGGCGTATACGCGTCGATGCCCACTTCGTTGAAGGTGGTGCCTCTGTACACGGCCAGCGCCATATCCAGCAGCGGCAGCAGGCAAACGCCGCCCGTACCCTCTCCAAGACGCATATTGCCATAAATGATTGGATTTTTATTCAACACAGCCAGCACCCGCTTAGCCGCCGGTTCCTCGGAACAATGGCTGGCCAGCATGGCGATATCCGCGCCGGGGCAAAGCTTCTGGGCCATGAGAGCCGCCACAGCGCTGATGAATCCGTCGATGATTACCGGAACCCCATAAATGGCCCCGCCGATAAACAGCCCCGCCATGCCGCATATATCGAGGCCACCCAACTTGCTGAGCACGTCCAAAGGGTCCCCGGGGTCCGGGCGGTTGACGATCATGGCCCGCTCTATGGCCCAGATCTTTCTTGAGAGGCCCGCATCGCTGAGACCGGCGCCCCGGCCCGTGACGGTTTCCGCCGGCAGATTCAGCAGGGCCGCCACCAGGGCGCTGGACGTGGTGGTGTTGCCGATGCCCATCTCTCCGGAGACCAGCAGCCGGTACCCCTGCTCCTTCAGCTCTTTGACCAGCTCCACGCCCACTTGGATGGCTTTAAGAGCCTGTTCCAGGCTCATGGCAGGACGACGGGCCATATCCGCCGTGCCATTCATGACGTGTCGATCCAATACCCCTTCCACCCGCCGGACCATACCGAGATCCACAGGGAGCACATCTGCATGAGTCACTTTGGCCATTTGGCAGACGGAAGATAGCATCTTGACCATCTCTCCGGCCATACGGGCTGTCACCTCCTGGCCGGTCTGGGTGACGCCTTCGGCCACCACGCCGTTGTCCGCGCAGCAGACCACCACCGTTCGTCGGGAGATATCCACATCGGCATTTCCCGTAAGCGCGGCTATGTCCATGACCAGCTTCTCCAACGCGCCCAGGCTTCCCAGGGGTTTGGCGATGCTATCCCATCGGCGCTTAGCCGCTGCCCTGGCGGCCTCGTCAGGCTGTATAAGACCGGCCTGCCATCGCTTGAGCAGTTCCTCCATGGCTATGCCTCCTTCCACTGAGCCAACATGCGGACCATCCAATCCCGCACATCCATGTGATAGACCCGGTTCAAAGCTTCATCAGAAAACACATCTGCCATGGGTCCATCAGCCACAACTTGTCCTCGATCCAGGAGCAGCGCCCGAGTGCCGTAGGTGCGGGCCAGAGAAAGATCGTGGACCACGGAGATCACCGCCCGCCCCTGCTGCTGCAGCCACCCCTGTATGAGCTCAAAGACCTGTTTCTGATAGACCAGGTCCAGGTGGTTGGTGGGCTCGTCCAACAGCAGGAGCTTTGGGTCCTGGCAAAAGGTCTGCGCTAAAAACGTCCGCTGCAGCTCGCCTCCTGAGAGGGTCAGCACGCTTTGATGCCGCTGCTCCCAGAGCCCGGTCTGCTGTAAGGCCTGCCGCACAGCGTCCTCCTCCCCGCTGTGGCGGGAGAAGATCGTGGGCGCATACGCGTAGCGACCCAATCGAACCACCTCCTCCACGGAGAAGGAATAGCCCACAAAATGACTTTGAGATAGGACCCCGATGCCGCGGGCAAGCTCATGGGGCTTCATGACCCGAGCGTCTTTGCCCTCGAAATATACATGGCCCATGGCGGGGACGCCGCCGGTGATTGCGTTGATGAGCGTGGATTTTCCCGCCCCGTTGGGGCCCACGATCATGAGCCACTCCCCGGGGAAAAGGGTGAAGGAAACGTCGTTCAATATGGTCAAGTCCCCGTAAGCGACGGACAGGTGTTCTACCTTCAGCATAGGTTCACCGTCCCTTTCTGGATGACCCATATATGTACACGAAGGCCACCGCGCCGATGATGGAGGTGACCACGCCGATGGGCAGCTCCTTGGGGGTTAGAAGTGTCCGGGCGATCAGGTCCGAGAGCATCAGGAAGATGCTGCCCCCAAAGAGGGACGCCGGCAGCAACCGTCTATGGTTGGGACCAACCAGCAGCCGCACCATATGGGGCGTCACCAGGCCCACGAAACCGATGGTACCGCCGATGGACACCGAGACCCCAATGAGCCCCGACACGGCGATTAGGATAATAAGCTTCACCCCGCGCACATTCACGCCCACATGACGGGCGTTCTCCTCCCCCACGGCAAAGGCGTTGAGCTCCCGGGCATGGAGCAGAATCGTCCCGCCAAAAAATACAAGAGCGCAGAGGAGCACCAGCACATTCGTATAGCTGGATCCCTGAAGGCTCCCCATGGTCCAGAAGGTGATGCTTTGAAGCTTCTCCGCCGAAAAGGTGATGATGATGCTCATGACGCTGGAGGCGAACATGGAGAAGATGACGCCGATGAGGATGATGGTGTTGGTGGACAGAGAGAAATCCAGTCGGTAGGCAAGGCCCAGAATGACCAGCAGAGAACAAAAAGCGAACACCATGGCCATGACCATGGTGCCGGCAAAGGGTAGACTGGGTATCCTGATCCCAAAGGCGATGGCGACGACCGCGCCCAACGAAGCCCCAGAGGACACGCCAAGGGTGGACCCGTCTGCCAACGGATTCTTGAGGAGTCCCTGCATGGCGGCGCCGCACAAGGACAAACTGGCCCCCACCAGCATGACAGCTAAAACCCGGGGCAGCCGGGAAGTCAGCAATATGGCGGGCGCTGTGCCGGTCGGCTGCGCGAAGCCCCAAATGCCGTTCCAGATCACTTCAACGGTGGTCCGAAAGGGAATGCTGACGCTGCCGACGCAGACCGAGAGGAGCAGCGTCAACAACGCTGCCGCAGCAAAGAGCAGATATTCCCATCCGCGAAAGCGCTCGCCGTTCCTCCCGTTCATGTGGTTCGTTTACGCGGCAGGCGCCAGCTCCTGAGCGGCCATGCTCTCCACCACGAAGTCATAGAGCATCTGTGCGCCTTCGGCCAAACGAGGCGCAGGCCGAGAGAGCTCATTGTTCGGAAGATTCAAAATGTCCCCGTTCAATACGGCGGTCACATTCTCCCAACCGGCGCGGCCCATGATCTCCTCCTCGGGTGTGGGGCCCTCGCCGAAATACATGGTGATGGTCATGATGTAGTCGGGGTTCCGCTCCAGGACCTGCTCCTCAGAGATCTGAGCCCAACCGGCTACGTCGTCGAAGCAGTTCTTAAGGCCCATCATCTCAGCCACCTCGTTCATGAAGGTGCCGGTGCCAGCGGTCCAGAGACCCCACTGCAGAGGGCTGACCTCGAAGTAGATGGTCTTTTCGCCATCCAGCTTGTTGGCCTGTATCTCCTCAAAGACGGCCTTCATGCCCTCAATGATCTCCTTGGCTTCCTCTGCCTTGCCCATGACATCACCGATCAGCGTGATGGCGGTATAGGTGCCCTCGATGTTCTGGGCGTCGCTGACCACCACCTTGATGCCGGCCTTCTCCAGCTGAGCTATCTGTTCTTCGGTCTGAGCCATGGTGGCCATGAAGAGCACCTCGGGCTCCAGAGCGATGATCTGCTCGATGTTGGTGTCATATCCGGACTGGACGGAGGGAATGGCCATCACATCGGGAGGATAGTCGCAGTATTCGCCGCGGCCAACCAGCGCTTCCTCCGCACCCAGAGCGAAGATGATCTCGCAGTCGGAAGCGGTGAGAGCCACAGCCCTCTCCACCGGCTTGTCGAAGGTGATCTCCCGGCCCGCCATGTCGGTGACGGTGAAGGAGGTGTCCTCCGCCGAAGCGAAAGCGCCAAAGGACAGGAGCATCAAGGCGGCGATGAGGATCGCCATGGTTTTTTTCAGTTGCATGTTTCTTTCCCCTTTCCAATATATTGTTGAATAGGATGGAGCAAGAAAAAAGCTCCCCTGTGTTGAGGAGCGCAAACAATCGCGGACAGATGCTTGTCCGCCGATCTGCTCATCCCCAGAAGCATACATGTCCAAACAGGTCTCCCGGCTCGGTTTCCTCCTACTTTGAGCCCCTTCCCATCCCCGAAAACGGTCGTTTCCTCAGGAACAGTGGGTCTTTTGCTCGTTCGTCCGCCTGACGGTTACTGGGATAGCCCGGGATTCTCACCCGGTTCCCTCAGCCCAAGGGCCGCTGCTTTGTTAGCAGAATAAGGACACGCTATTCAACTGACGACATTATATCCCCGTCGTCCCCTTTCGTCAAGGTTCCGCATTCAGTACTCGTCCACACAGAAGCAGGGGCGATCAGAAGCTTGCAGGGTTTGCCAGATATCCTCGGAAGCCAACATCACATTTTGTGCACGTATCTTTCCCATTGCGTTGGCGTCGGGCGGAAGCTTTGCAAAAACGGACCTTGCTCCTGCGATCCGCTTTAGCTCATGTAGCAGGGGACCGTAACTCGAAAGAGACAGGACCTCCTCTCCATACACGTTCTCCTTGTCAAAATAGACGCAATAGCCCACGGTCTCCCCCGCTTCTGTCAGCAGAAAGCTCTTGGCCCCGTCTGCCCCATAATCCGCCATCTTCAGGCGAAACGATTCTCGATCCCGGCGCACAAAGCCAGCATATCGGTTCGATATGGCCGAATACACGCGAAAAGCCGCTTCCTCAGAAAAGGGGACGATCTGACCCGACGAGAGGACGCCCTCCCCCTGCCAATACTTGGTATACGTGCTGGGTCGAAAGCCAAGGTGAGCATAGGCGCCGGGTCGCTGGGGATGATTGAACAGGGCGTGGATACCCTGGCTTTGAGCATATGCTTGTAGAAAGCGCATGGTTTCATACATGCGGCCCTTCCCCCTCTCCCGGGGCACGGTGGCCACGCCGGAAGTCATCAGCGCGGGAAACAAGGCGCCTCCCGTCGTAAGCTCCATGGGCGCGCCGTGGATGACGGAGATAAGTTCGTTGCCCTCGAATGCGCCGGCAGACCATTGGGGCAGGTACCGATTTGCAAAGAACCAGTCCACAAAGGGCTGTGGATCGTCAAAGGCGCTTTGCCAGAGAGCCTTGGCCTGCTCCCCGTCCTCCGCGGTCAACAACCGAATGATCATGTGATCTGCCCCCGATTGTAGGCCCGATAGTTGACGGAGAGAACGATGCCTATGGTGACGAGCGTTGCCAGCATGTTGCTGCCTCCGTAGCTGATGAAGGGCAGTGGGATGCCTGTCACAGGCAGCAAGCCCATGTTCATGCCGATATTCTCGAACACATGGAAGCCCATCATAGCCACCGTTCCCACGCAGAGGCAGCGACCGAACATGTCCTTGGAGCGGCGGGCCACCATCAGGATCCTGAGCAGCAGCAGGAAGAACAGCAGGATGAGAATAGCCGAGCCCACGAAACCAAGGCCCTCGGCGATGCTGGAAAAGATAAAGTCTGTCTGTCGCTCCGGCACGTATTTTTTTTGAGCGAGGGTGCCCACGGAGAAAAAGCCCTTGCCGAACAGGCCGCCGGAGCCCACCAGCTCCTTGGACCGAAGTACGTTATACCCGTCCCCCTCCAAATCCAGTGTGGGGTCAAGGAACACCCGAATGCGGGCCTTTTGGTCGTTGTCCAAAAGATACCGATAGATCAACGGGAGGCTCAGCATTGTGGCCGCGCCGCCGCCCAGGATATACAGCCAGCTGATGCGGGCGGCAAAGACCACACCGATAAAGATGGCGGCAAAGACCATGGCGGTGCCGAAGTCGGGCTGCATCATGACCAGGGTGAAGGGGACCGCAAAGATCAGCACCGCCTGCAGCACATCCCAGAAGTTGTTGAAGTGGCCCCGGCGCTCGTAGGCTTCCGAAACGAATTTGGAGAGGGACACCAGCAATACCACCTTGCCCAGCTCCGACGGCTGGAACGCCCGGGAGGTGCCGATCTTGTACCAGCCGAACACGCCGCGGGTATTCACCTTGACCACCAGCAGCAGGGCCAGCAGGATGCAGATCATGATATAGGCTGTCTTGACGAAGGGCTTGTACTGATCGTAATTGAGAAACGCAACGGGCACGGCCACACCGAGGGAGATGAGGATACTGACCAGCTGCCGGTTGAAGTATTCAAGATTCAGTCGGCTCATGAAGCCGTCCAGTCCCACCTCGGTGCCGTCAAAGGGGTCGGAGAGCACGTTCAGCAGCGCCACAAGACCGAAAAGGAGCAGCACCGTCACCAGCAGGATGATGACGATGTCCACTCCTTTGGTTGACTTGGACTTGCCGGGAGTAGCCATTTACAGGATGTAGGCCGGATCCTCCGCAGGACGGGCCGCGAGCTCCGCCCGCTTTTCGTCGAAGCCGGGCTTCCCGAGCAGCGCGTAGGTGGCCTTCTTCCCTTCCTCCACGCCAGGCTGATCGAAGGCGTCGATGCAGAGCAGCTCACCGGTAAAGGCGGTGGCCACCTCGAAGAGATACAGGAGCTGGCCCACGGTGAAGGGGTTGACCTCCGGCAGGGTGATGGTGTAGTTCACGTGACCGGACTTAGTGAGGGCGTAGGCCGTGGCCGCCTGCTCCGCCTGAATGAGCTCGTTGTGGGTGTGGCCGGAGAGGAAGTGCACGTCGGGGATATCCGGATAGCCCTCGGGAATGTTGGTCACGGTGCGGTACTTCTCCACCGCCAGGAAGGTGACCACCTTGTCGAAGGGGCCCTCGGTATAGAGCTGGACCTGAGAATGCTGGTCGGTGACGCCCAGGGCCTTCACCGGGGTCTGGCCCGCGTGAACAACGCTGCCGTCCGCACCGAACTTCTTGCCCAGGGACTCGGCCAACAGCTGGGCATACCAGTCGGATATATACTTGAGGGAGTCGGCGTAGGGCATCATCACGTGGATGTTCATCCCCCGATCCATGGCCGCCTTCTGCAGAGCGCCCAGGACGACGGCAGGGTTCTGGAGCATGTTTTTGTTTTGGGTGAGCATGTCCATATAGGCCGCGCCGGCCAGGAGCTCCCGGATGTCGATGCCGCACACGGCAGCGGCCACAAGACCCACCGGACAGAGCTCCGAGAAGCGTCCGCCCACGCCGTCGGGGACGATGAAGGTGGTCAAGTTTTCCTGTTTGGCGATATTAATGAGGTTCCCCTTCTCCTTGTCCGTGGTGGCGATCAGATGCCGGGAGATATCCTCACCCACGGTTTTCTTGAGCAGGTCCACGGCGATGAGGAGCTGAGACATGGTCTCGGAGGTGCTGCCGGACTTGGTGATCACGTTGAACACCGTCTTCTTCAGGTCGATCACGTCCAGTAAAGCCGCGAACCGCTCCGGATCCACGTTATCGAGAACGTAGAGCCGGGGACCGCCCCGCTTCTCCCTGGGCAGCTCGTTGTAATTGAGATGCCGAAGGGCCTGATGAACGGCGATGGGACCGAGGGCGCTGCCGCCGATGCCCAGCACCACGAAGTATTCCGCCTCCTCACGGACCCACGCGGCGGTCTCTTCGATTTTTTCAACGATCTCCTCTTGGTTATGGGGCAATTCCCGCCACTTGAGCTGGGGACGCTTGGCCGTCATGGTTTTGAACGCGGCGCTAAGAGGCAGGGCCTTGAGCTCGTCCGCAGTGAATCCGTCGGGGATCAGGGCGCTCTTCATCATATTGTTGTAGTTGATCTTCAGGCGCATACCCTCGCGCCAGGCAGCGGTCTCGTAGTCCTTCATAGCATCCTCCAAATAGATTTTACAGAGTCGAAAGGGTCGTTTGAATGATATCAAAGGACGATTTGAGCTCGTCCAGGTTTCCGTACATATCGCTGTACACTTCGATGAACGCAGGGCCACTATAGCCTTTGTTCACCATCGCCTTACCTAAGGCCAGGAAATCGCATTGGCCCTGACCGGGCATCTTCAGCGACAGCTTGCCGGCTTCGTCAAAGGCGTAGTCGCAAAGGTGCCAGTTTTCCATGTCCTCCCCCACCGCCTCCACAAAGGCGAAGGGATCCTCCCCGGAGCGGATGGCCTGCTTGATATCCAGCACGAATTTGAGCCGCCCATCCCTCAGCCGGCGTCGAAGTTCCGCGCCGAAGGCCGGCGCATGGAAGAAGCACCAGCTGACGTTTTCGAGGCACAGGGTGATACCGTATTCGGCCGCAATGTCCAGCAGTTCCGCAAAGATCGGGATGATCCGCTCCATCTCCAAGTTCTTGGCCGTGCCGCCCAGATGGGGGGAGCCGTGCATCACATAGTGAGTGGCGCCCAGGATCCTTCCCGCGTTCAGGGCGTCCCGATAGACCGAGAACGCGTCCGATTTTTGCCGGGGATGGATGGAGAAGAGCTGGGCCTCGAACTGGTTGCTCATGGGATGGACGCTGTAGACGGTCAATCCCGCATCGTCGATCCGCTTTCTCAGCAGCCGCACGAAGTCTGGCCGATACTCAGAGAAGGTGTTCAAGAACACCTCGATCATTTGGCAGCCCAAGGGAGAAAGCATGGCGGGGGTATCCTCCACCATGGCCTTGTTGAATATGCTTGCTGTGGAAATGCCAACCTTCATGCAGTCCAACCGGTTTGAAATAAAAATATATGTAACGAGCAAGCAGTAAGCCGAGTTCTGTCGCAGGTCTCCCTGCGGACGATTATCTATCTGAGGCCGACAGTTGCCTGACGGCTCATGCGATTATCAGGAGCGCAGCGGGCCGCTGTTAACTGCTCCCATTCCAATCTTGCACCGGGTGGGGTTTACATGGCCGATCCGTCGCCGGATCGCCGGTGAGCTCTTGCCTCGCCTTTCCATCCTTACCCGAAGACGGGCGGTTTATTTCTGTTGCACTTTCCCTGATGTCGCCATCGCCGGGTGTTACCCGGCACCCTGCCCTGCGGTGCTCGGACTTTCCTCAGCCCTTTTCAGGCCGCAATCGTCTTGCTTACTCGTTACAAATCTGATTCAATTCGATTTCTGATACAGTATCCGACCGCAATTCTCGCACTCCAATACCGTCTCCTGACTGTTCAGTTTCTTGATGACGGCCATGGGAATGGACATATTGCAGCCGCTGCATTTTTCATTAACCACCGGAACCACCGGCATGTTATGATGGACCCGTGCCTTCTTATACTTGGCGAGATAGGTGGGGTCCACCTGCCGTTCCACGGTCTCCATTTCCTTGGTGGCCGCCGCAATATCGGCCGCCCCCTCATTCTTCTCCACTTCGACCACCGCCTTGAGCCGGTCATATTCCTTCTTTGCTCGACCGCCCAGGGAACGTGCCTTCTGGAAATCGGCCGTGGTCTTCTCCAGCTGCTCCAGCAGCCCCTTTACATCCTTCTCAAGCTTTCCCAGCTCCCGATTCAGCCGCTCCACATCCATGCGGAACTCCGTGAGCTCCTCGGCGGTGACCTCTTCATCCGCCTCCAGGGTCTCCATTTCAGAATGGTTCAGCTCCAGCTCATGGGCTAATCCCTCCTGCTGGGCAAGGAGCTTGGCGAGGGCGGCTTGCTGGGCGTCCGCATCGTCAGTGAGCTTCTGGATGGCGGCCTGCTGCTCCCTAAGGAGCTTGGTGATCTTGTTCAGCTTCTGTCGGCTCTCCGTGGTGCGCAAATCGTTCTCCAACTGCTGCTTCTTGAGATCCGCTTTCTGGTACATGAGCAAGTATTCTAATTTGGTCATCTATTCCTCCTTTCAGGAGAAGCGCAGCGGCGCTTTCTCCCGAAGCGTTATGGCATATTGTACATCAGGCGCAAGGATTTGTAAACGGTCCAGCAAAGATTTCAATACAACCTGCTCCGTTTCGTAGTGGCCGCAGAGGATCAGAGAAAGATCCCGCTCCCGCGCCTCCAGGATCTGGTTGTGCTTGGCCTCCCCGGTAATGTACGCCTCCGCCCCCGCTTCCTGGGCGTAGCCGATGTCGCCGCCGCCGGAGCCGCCAAGGACCGCCACCCGAGAGACGAGCCGGTTCGGGTCGCCTGTGTATGCCGCGTGGCTGCCCAGCTGTTCGTTGCACCGCTGCACCAGCGCGGAGAGCTTCACGGGGCTTGGCAGAATGCCCACGCGGCCGATGTTCTCCGGAGGGATGGGATGCACGTCGTGCAGCTCCAGCAGAGCGGCCAGGGTGTCGTTCACGCCGCCCTCCGCCGCGTCCAGGTTGGTATGGGCGGCAAAGTGGCCGATGCCGTGCCGAAGGAGCAGGGCGGCCGCTCCGGTGATGGGCGAGGAAAAGCCGATGCTTTTGGCCCCGTGGAAGAACTGGGGATGATGGGTCACAAGCAGATCCACACCCAGGTCGATGGCCTCCCGGGCGGTGACGGTGGTACAATCGAGGGCCAGCAGAACCTTTCGTATCTCGGTGTGGTCCGGCTCCACCAGCAACCCCACATTGTCAAAATCCAGGGCCAGCTCACGGGGCGCGATGCTCTCCATGCAGCTGCAAAACTTGGCTAATTCCATTCTTGCATCTCCTTCACTATTTGTTCCAACTGCTCAACCTCCCGGGCCAGCTTCTCTTCACCCGCTGTGCCGACAGCTCGCATAAGCCGATCGCGTCGCTTGCTCAGCTGCGTTTCGCAAAAAGGGCGCAGGAGCTTGTCCCGATCCGCGAAGGATCGGTATCCCACCAACCAGCAATCCTGGGGAAATCCATCCGGCCAGGAATCAACTTCAACAGACTTTCGCACGGACAGCAGCTGATAAAAACGGGCGCCTACGCTGACCAACCGGTCCTCCAGCACGTGGTAGCTGTGCTCACACAGCCATTGCCGCAGCTCCTCTATGCCGGACATGGGCTGCAGTACCAGCCGTTCCAATCGCTCCGCTGTGTCCGACGAAGTTTCCAGCAGCTCCACCATCAGCTCCCCGCCCATGCCCAAAATAGCCGCAGCGTCGCATTCACCGGGAGAAAGAACGGTTAATCCACTGCCCAGACGCGTCTGAGCCCTGTCCATAAGCCCATATTCCTCAATGATCCGACGGGCTTTTTCCAGACAGTCGAAGCTAATATCCCCGGCGATGACCCGCTCGCAGCGCCCCTCAAGCAGCAGCGCCGCGCTTAGCTTTCCGTGGTCACAGCCGATATCCGCCACGCATTTAGCGCCGTTAAGCATATCCAAGGCGCATCCGAGCCGCTCGTCCAGTCGTATCATACGCTGATCTTCTTCATGGGCTCCGTGGAGGCGATGGGTCCGCCGCCCAGGCACTCCTGGCCTCGATACAGCACACACCACTGCCCCGGAGTCACAGCACGCTGCGGGGTATCGAAGCGCACCAAAGTGCAACTCTCCCGGAGCTCTGCATGGACCGGTTGATCCGGCTGACGATAGCGGAACTTGGCTGTGCAGGCAAAGGACCGGGGCAGGTCCTCACGGGGGATCACGTTCAGCTTGTCCATTGTCAGAGACAGGGAAAAGAGCTCCTCGTGCTCCCCCTGCTGGACAATGAGCAGATTTCGTTTCAGGTCTTTGCCGATGACGAACCAGCTTTCACCGCTGCCGTCGCTTCGTCCCCCGATGCCCAGTCCGCGACGCTGGCCTAAGGTATAGTACATGAGCCCGTCGTGACGTCCGATCTTTCGGCCGTGCTCGTCCACCATGTCGCCGGGACAGGCGGGCAGATAGCTCATAAGGAATTTTTTAAAGTTGCGCTCCCCGATGAAACAGATACCGGTGGAATCCTTCTTTTCGGCCACGGGCAGGGCATATCGCCGGGCCAGGTCCCGGACCTCCCTCTTCTGCATGTCGCCGATGGGAAACATGGCCCGGTCAAGCTGTTCCTGGGTGAGTCCGGCCAAAAAGTAGGTCTGGTCCTTCCCTCCATCCAGGCCCTTCAACAGACGGACGCCGCTTTCGTCCCGAAATAGTCGGGCATAATGACCCGTAGCGATAAAGCCCACGCCGGACTTCATAGCAAAATCCAGAAAGGCTTTAAACTTGATCTCCGTGTTGCAGAGGATATCCGGGTTCGGGGTCCGACCAGCCGAATACTCCGACAGAAAGTAGGAGAAAACCCGGTCCTTATACTCCCTGGTGAAGTTGACGGTGTAATAGGGGATGTCCAGGGCTTCACTGACCCTTCGCACGTCCTCATAGTCCTGCTCGGCTGGGCAAGAGCCGTCCTGCTCCTCCCAGTTGCGCATGAAGACGCCCGTGACTTCATACCCCTGCTCCTTCAGAAGCAGTGCCGCCACCGCGCTGTCCACGCCGCCCGACATGCCGACGATCACATGTCTGTTCCCCTTTTCCTCCATCACGCAAAACGACCTTCCTGTGTTATACAGAAAGTATACCACAGGAAGGCGATGAAATCAATTCTGCCGGACTAAGCCGGCACAATCTCAGACGCCGCAGCTCCGGCCGATGGTGTTGGAACCGCCGCAGCCACAGCCGCAGCCCATGTCGTTGCCGCCGCAGTAGCGAGAGAGGAGCAGCAGCCAGATGAAGGTGTCACAGCTGGCGCAGCCGCCGTTGTTTCCGTCGCCCAGGATGAGCAGCAGGAGCAGGATCCACATCATGTTATTACTGCCAAAGTTCATGTTTTTTCCTCCTTTTTTCGGGCGGTACATCGCCCGTATACTTCATAGTACGTTTTCCCCCTTCATTTTGTGCGTACGTCCTTTTCCTTGACAAATCGGGCGTCCCGCATATAATGGAAAGGAAATACTGTGCCCAGAAAAAAAGGAGGGCAAAATGAGCGAATTGACGATGGATAAACTGGTTTCCCTGTGCAAAGGCAGAGGGTTCATATTTGCAGGCAGCGAAATCTACGGCGGTCTTGCCAACACCTGGGATTACGGTCCTTTGGGCGTGGAGCTGAAAAACAACATCAAGAAAGCCTGGTGGAAGAAATTTGTCCAGGAGAGCCCCTATAACGTGGGATTGGACGCCGCGATCCTCATGAACCCGCAGACCTGGCAGGCTTCCGGGCATCTTGGCGGCTTTGCGGACCCCCTCATGGATTGCCGGGAGTGCAAGGAGCGGTTCCGTGCCGACAAGCTCATCGAGGATTGGTCCAATGAGCACGGCGTGAGCCTCGAAAAGCCCCTGGATGCCTTTACCCAGGCGGAGATGAAGGACTTCATCGAGAACAACAGCATCCCCTGCCCCTCCTGCGGCAAGCACAACTTCACGGACATCCGGCAGTTCAATTTGATGTTCAAGACCTTCCAGGGCGTCACTGAGGACGCGAAGAACACCGTGTACCTGCGGCCGGAAACGGCTCAGGGCATCTTCGTGAATTTCGCCAACGTTCAGCGGACCACCCGCAGGAAGCTCCCCTTCGGCATCGGGCAGATCGGCAAGTCCTTCCGCAATGAGATCACCCCGGGCAACTTCATTTTCCGGGTCCGGGAATTCGAGCAGATGGAGCTGGAGTTCTTCTGCGAGCCCGGCAGCGATCTTCAGTGGTTCGACTACTGGCGCTCCTACTGTCACAACTTCCTCCTGTCCCTGGGCATCAAGGACGAGAATTTGCGGCTCCGGGACCACGACCCCGAGGAGCTGGTGTTCTACTCCAAGGCCACCACGGATTTCGAGTTCCTCTTCCCCTTCGGCTGGGGCGAGCTGTGGGGCGTGGCGGATCGGACCGATTACGATTTGACCCAGCATCAGAACGCCTCCGGGAAGGACCTCAGTTACTTCGACGCCGAGAAAAATGCTCGCTACATCCCCTACGTCATCGAGCCCTCGCTGGGCGTGGAGCGCACGTTTCTGGCGGTGCTGTGCAACGCCTATGAGGAGCAGGAGCTGGAGAAAGGCGACGTCCGTGTGGTGCTCCACCTCCACCCCGCCCTGGCTCCCTTCAAGGCTGCGGTGCTGCCGCTGAGCAAGAAGCTGGGCCAGCAGGCCTCCGCCATCCACGCCGAGCTTTCGAAGTACTTCCCCGTGGAGTATGACGAGACCGGCTCCATCGGAAAGCGCTATCGCCGGGAGGACGAGATCGGCACCCCCATGTGCATCACCTACGATTTCGATTCGGAAAACGACGGCTGCGTCACCGTCCGGGATCGGGACACCATGGAGCAGGTGCGGCTGCCCATCGCGGATTTGAAGGCATATATCGAAGCTAAGCTCGTATTCTAAGGATAGATTCGACACCTGTGCCCGCCTGTGACCGGCGGGCACATTTTGAAAGGAAACACTATGGCGTTTTTAGAACTGGTTTGGGACGTATTCTATGAGGATTGTCTGATCCTCTTTCCCATCCTGTTTTTGACCTTTTTCTTCATCGAGTATCTGGAGCACCGAGCCGGTGAACGATTCCTCCGCCGGGTGGAGCGAGCCGAAAAGACGGGCCCCCTGTGGGGCGCTCTTATCGGCATAGTGCCTCAGTGCGGGTTCAGTGTGTCCTGTGCCCATCTCTTTAACGGCGGCATCGTCACCGCAGGCACCCTGGTGGCCGTATTTCTATCCACCTCCGACGAAGCGCTGCCCGTGCTCCTCTCCCACCGCAGCGCGTTGCCCGTCATCTGGAAGCTGCTGTTGGTGAAGGTTGTCCTGGCTGTGGTGGCCGGGTATGTCGTGGATTATATCTGGGATCGGGAGAAGCAGCATCAGAGCTTCGCGAAAAAGAACATCGAGCACGAATGTCATGTCCGGGAAAGCTCCATGAGGGAGCTCGTCTGGGAGTCCTTCAAGCGCACATTGGAGGTCTGGGTGGCCCTGTTCATCGTTTCCATCGTGCTGACCTTCGTCATGGAGAACGTGCCCAAGGAGAGTGTGCAAAGGTTCCTGCTTTCCGGGCCCATTCAACCCTTCCTGGCCGCCCTGTTCGGCTTCATCCCCAACTGCGCTGTGAGCGTGGTATTGGTGGAGCTGTACCTCTCCGACCTCATCAGCTTCGGCTCGGTGGTGGCGGGTCTATCCTCCGCCGCAGGCCTTGGCATCATCGCCCTGCTGCGGGGCAGGCGGGGGGGCAGGACCTATGCTGCCATTTTGGGCGCCTGCTATGTGGCCGCCGCCCTGGCGGGAACGCTGATACAGGTATTGGAATGATATGGAGATCACGGGAGTCGTTGACAGGATCATATACCGCAATGCCGAAAACGGGTACACCGTTCTTTCCCTGCGCATGGATTCGGCGGAAGGCGTCATGACCCTGTGCGGTACGTTGCCCCTTGCCTCCGCCGGGGAACAGCTGCGAGCAGAGGGCGCCATCAAGTATCATCCCAAATACGGGCAGCAGTTCGCCGTCTCCTTCGCTGAGACCCTGGCCCCCTCCACCCAGCTGGCCATCGAAAACTACCTCTCGGGCGGCACCATCAAAGGCATCGGTCCTGCCATGGCGAAGCTCATCGTGGGCCGCTTCGGCATGGACACCCTCCAAGTCTTGCAGAACGAGCCGGAACGCCTGTTGGAAATCTCCGGCATTGGCCGCAAGAAGCTGGAAATGATTACCAGTTCCTTCAATGAAAACCGTTCCATGCGGGATATTCTGATGGCGCTTGCGCCGTACGGGATCACCGTGAACCAGGCGTACCGCATGTATAAGACCTACGGAGACCTGGCCCTCGCCAAGGTCCAGGAGAATCCGTATCAGCTCACTGACGATATCGACGGCATCGGCTTCATGACCGCCGACGCCATCGCCCAGCGGGTGGCCGGCTTTGAGACCAACTCTGCCGCCCGCCTGTTTGCGGGCATCAAGTACGCTCTCCAGGATGCCCGGGTGGAGTATGGACACACCTATCTTCCCTATGAAAAGCTGATCACCAAAGCCGGCGGCCTGCTGGGGGTGGACAGCGAGCTTCTTTCCGACGCCGTGGACGCCATGATCGCGGAAGGGTCCCTCATCGAGCAGTTCGTGGGCGAGCAGCGGGGCATCTTCCAGCCCTTTGTGGCCCGCATGGAGTCCGCCATCGCCCGGAAGCTGATCCAGCTTTCTGAACCTCCTGTGGCCAATCCTTTTTGGGATGTGTCACTATACGAGCATGAGCTGAGGTTGACCCTCTCCGAAAGCCAGCGGACGGCGGTATCCCGCGCCCTGGATGCCGGGGTCATGATCATCACCGGCGGTCCGGGCACCGGTAAGACCACCATCATCCGCTGCATCACCCACGCCTTCACCGGTATGGGCATGACCTTTGCCCTCGCCGCCCCCACCGGCCGGGCCGCCAAGCGCATGACGGAGGCCACCGGCGCCGACGCCAAGACGATACATCGGTTACTCGAATACAACCCTCAGGAAGGGTTTGTCAGGAACAAAGATAACCCCCTCATCTATGACCTGGTCATCGTGGATGAAATGAGCATGGTGGATGTACCCCTCATGTACGCCTTACTCAACGCCCTTCCCCGGGGCACCCGACTCCTTTTGGTGGGCGATGCGGACCAGCTGCCGCCCGTGGGCTGTGGGGACGTGCTGCGGGACTGCATGGACAGCGAACGGCTGCCTGTGATCCGGCTGACGGAGATCTTCCGTCAGGCTGCCGAGAGCCGCATCATCACCAACGCCCACCTCATCAACCAGGGCCAGATGCCCCTCCTTTCCAGGGAGGAATCCGATTTCATCTTTGAGGAGATTTTGCCCCCCGAGCGGATATTGGATCGGGTCCGAGAGCTATACCGAAAGGAATGCGGAAAGCTGGGCACCTCGGAACCGCTGATGGATGTACAGGTCTTGGCGCCGATGAAAAAGGGGATGCTGGGGGTGGAAAACCTGAACAGGATCCTGCAGGAGACCTTGAATCCTCCCGACCCGGATACGCCCGAGCACATCTTCGGAGAAACGATCTTTCGCCAGGGTGATAAGATCATGCAGATCAAGAACGATTACAAGATCACCTGGTATAAGCAGGACAAGGGCGGCGCCCTGCAAGAGGGGACCGGCGTATTTAATGGAGATTTGGGGACCCTATACCGGCTGGATGCGCTGAATCGGACCATGCGCGTACTCTTTGACGACGGGCGGCTGGCGGAATACAGCTTCACCCAATCGGACGAGCTGGATTTGGCGTACTGCATCAGCATCCACAAGAGCCAGGGCAGCGAGTTCCCCACGGTATTGCTGCCGCTATCAGGCGGACCGGCCATGCTGCTCAATCGCAACCTTCTTTACACCGCCGTCACTCGGGCAAAGGGCCTGGTCTACTGCTTGGGCCATCGGGACACCGTCGCCCGCATGGTGCGCACCGTCCAGTCCCGGCGGCGATACACCTCCCTGGCCGTTCGTCTCCGGGAGGTATAGTATGGATCGGGTCAAGGAGTTTCTCGTTTCCCTGGTCGCACCGTCCAACCACAGGTGCTATCTGTGCGAACGGGAGTGGCCTGCCAGCGAGGACGGCCTCTGCGATGATTGCCGACAGACACTGAAGCTGGCCATCTCCCCTGCCCCGCCCGCGGGATTGGATGGACTGTCCGCCGGCATCCAGTATTTTGAGGAACTGGGCACCATCTTCTACCGATTCAAAGCGAGGGAGCGAAGAGACTATACTCCCTTTCTCGCCCAATTCATCTCCATTCCCGAGGAATGGCATGCAGAGCTGCTGCTGCCCGTACCCCTCCACTGGTGGCGACAATACCAAAGGACCTACAATCAAAGCTTTCTTTTGGCTGAATACGTGTCCTCCCGCTATGGAATACCCATTTGCCAGGACCTGCTTGTCCGCACTCGCAATACGCCCCAACAGAAGAAGCGCTCGGGAAAACAGCGTCGCAGCAACAAGAAGCTGAAGGGCGCTTTTCAGGCCGCCCCGGAATGCGCAGGCCGTTCCATCGTTCTCATCGACGACGTGATCACCAGCGGCGCCACCCTCTCTGAATGCGCCCGAGCACTAAAAAAAGCCGGCGCATACCGGGTATACGCCGCCTGCGTGGCCTGTAGCGAAAGATAGCTATCTTTCGCCTTTATCATGCAAATATTTCTCTTTTGTTGCGAGGCCCCCTCGGATGTGGCGCTCGGCCTTGTTGGTGTCCAGCACCAGCCGCACCCGGGCGTAAAGGGCAGGATCAGCTTGCTTGAGCCGTCCCGTGAGGAGCTTATGGACCGTGGACTTAGAGGTGCCGAAAAAGTGGGCCGTCTCCCGCACGGTAGCTCCGTTCTGAACCATGTACCGACCGTATAAACAAGCTCTTTCCTTCCGATCCTGCTTCATGCGCTCCCCTCGATTTCCTGCCGTTTGCTCATGTATATGCGGTCAGGGTCGAGGGTATGCGCATCAGAATTGGTCTATGTTCACCTTCTGTACGTTTTCGGCTGACACGGCATCCAGATACCGCCGGGCGATATCCAAAAAGCCGGTGTCCTCATCGCTGACGAAGTAGGAGACCCGATTGGGGCTGCCGTTCTCCGGCAGATCGAAGCTCTCCCGTAGCCCGAAGGACAGGGCCTTCCCCACGTTGATGAAGGTGACCTCGGGCATATGCTTTTCCAGGGTGTGGGCCAAAAAGGGATAGTGGGTACAGCCCATGATGATTGTGTCCACACCCGTATCTTTGAAGGAAGAAAGGTACCGTTCCACGGTCATCTCTGTGATGGGATCGTCCGGTGGGAAGCCGTTTTCGATGAGGGGCACGAACAGAGGGCACTCCACGCCCCAGGCCTTAGCCTCCGGACACAGTTCCAGAATACGCCGTTCATAGGCCCTTGAATTGACCGTGGCCCGGGTGCCGATAACGCCGATGCGCTTTGTTTTCGAGGCCCGCAAAGCCGCTCGACAGCCCGCGTCGATAACGCCCACGATGGGCAGCGAAAAGCTGTTTGTCAAGGCGGGCAGACAGTTGGTGCTCACAGTGCCGCAGGCGATCAGGATGGCTTCCACGCCCTGGGAAAGGAGGAAGCGTACGTCCTGCTCAGCATAGCGGTTGATGGTTTCCACCGTACGGGAGCCGTAGGGGACCCGCGCCGTGTCGCCGAAGTAGACCACGTCCAGGCCGGTGTTGTATTTGCAAATCTCGTTGAGAACAGTCAAGCCGCCCAGGCCGCTGTCAAATACGCCCAATCGCTTCAAGGTGCCCATGAACCTGTTTCCTCTTATCAGTTGCTTATTCCCAATCTATGAGCCCCGCATTTTCAAGATACGCTTCATCGTACTCCATGTAGTCCTCTACGAAGCGCATGGCGTACATCTTCTGCTCGGGGAAAGCGGCCTGCAGCTTTTCCATCATGTAGTCAAACGCCGCATCATCGTCATACACGGCGCCGTCGTTGACGCCCGTTTCAGCCATGAACGCTTCGTCCAGCTCCATGACTTTGTCCAACATCTTCTCGAAGACGTCTTTGGGAAGGATGTTGAAATCTCCCTGCTGGGCAAACTTGTCCGCAATATAGGCCCGTGCGTCGGCTCTGCTGTATTCTTCCATATTTTGCCTCCTGATCATCTTTGCTGTACAGTATATCATCCGGATGGGTCCTCGTCCATGAACCGGATATGAATTTTTCGTTTTTCGAAAAGTTCACCTCGGTTTCACTTGCTATCTGAGCCTTACCCATGTACACTTGACGCTATGAAAACGATCCTTTCCATTATGCTTTGCATGACCATCCTGGCTGGCTGTACGCCCGCTCCCGAGAGCGGCATGGATATCTATACCTTCTCCGTCGGGAAAGCGGACTGTTCTCTGCTGTCCTTCGACGGGATCAACGTGCTCATCGACATGGGCGAAGACGACGATGGGGACGATATCGTTGAAGAGCTGAAAAAACTCCGTGTGGACAAGCTGGATTTGGTGATCCTCACCCACTTTGACAAGGATCATATCGGCGGCTTGCCTGAAATTGCCGACAGTATGCCTGTGAATAGGGTCCTGATGCCCGACTACGTCCGGGACAGCGACTACTATCGGGCCATGGAAGCATCTTTGACTGCCCATTCCATTCCTGCGGAGCGCCTTTCCTCTGGCATCGACTTCGATCTGGGCCGGGCGAAATTCACCGTCTGGACCTCCACCAAGACCTATGACCCGGAGAAAGGGAACGACAATCAGATGTCCCTGGTCACCGCCATCGTGTTCGACCAGGTGCGGCTGCTGTTTATGGGCGACGCGGAGGGCGGCTGGCTCAACGACCTGTGCTACGGCGGCTACGAGCTGGGCTGCGATATCCTCAAGTTCCCTTATCACGGCAAATGGCAGAAGCATGTGCCGGCCCTGCTGGCTCTGTCCCTGCCCTCGTACGCCATCGTCACGGATTCGGAAAAGAACCCCGCCGCCGAGAAGACCTTAGACGCCCTGGCGACAATGGACATCACCACGCTTAGGACCATCGACGGTGATATACACTTGTACACCGACGAAAAAAAAGTGACGGTCCGATGACCGTCACTTTTTTCATCAATACTCTTTGCTTTTATTCTTCTTTTTCTTGGACGTACTCTTGCTACTGCGGACGATTTGGATGGGTTCTTCGTCATCCGCGTCATACTCTACTTTCTTCTTTTTGTTGGGCCGAGGCTTCTCCGTTGCCTCCGCATACCCCCTGCGATAGGCCCGGTCATTCTCTTCCTCTTCGTACCGGTCGTCATAGCGGTCGTTCTGCTCATATTGTTCATAGTCCTCTTCGTCCTCAAAGAACTCCGCCTGGGATTTCTTCCTGCCGCGGCGTACAATCATGAGCGTCACGACCACGCAGATCATGATGGCCACCACGATGAACAGGCCGAAAACGATGTACGCCAGCACGTCGCTATCCTCCTCTATGGGCTCGGCATCGGGGCTTGCGCCGGGCGCCAGGGTGACCTCGGTCACCGGGAACCGAGGCGAGCTGGAGGGCAGAGAGGACGGATCTATGCTTTCAGGCGGCTGGGTGACCGGTTCATAGGAGGCCGGCGGGACGGTGGTGGGCACGCTTTGACCGGTGATACGGCCCAGGTTCATGGTGCCGCCCGTGTATCCCCGCTGGCTGCCGGAGCTGGTGGTCACGAAGGAATAGGACACCTTTTTGAGCACCAGCATGGTGCTGACGGCGGATTGGATCCTGAACTGCACGTGCATCAACACCCCGCTGCCCGTTGCACCGCCGGTGGCAGATGCAGCGAAGGCCACGGCGCCTGCCTTGGTGGTCACGTTACAAACATACTGAGCGCCCAGGATCTTGATGCGATCCTGAGAGACCTCCTGGATGCCAATATACTCCAGCGCCGCGCTGTCATATTCCAACACGAACTGGAGAGAATCCATGGTCTGCCCCACCTTGGGCGCTTCGATGGTGATGTTCAGCGCCACGCTCACCGTGTCGCCCACGCTTCCTTGAACATCTCCCGAGGTAATGGTCACCGGGGTGGTTGCCGCCATGGTCACCGTTGCGCTCAGCAGCAAAACGGCCACCATGATCAAAGATAGAATCCTGCGTTTCATCCAAAGCTCCTTTATGCTCTTTTTGTGCGCTGTCAGTTCCGCTTATTCTGTCATAGTATATCCAGTATTGTACTATCCTTCCGGCCATAAGTCAAATTCGGATTGACAACGTCAAGCAAATTTCATATAATTTTCTAAATTTGACAGCAGAGAAAGGGAGTTATCCATGTACATTTACAATACCATGTCTCGCAAGAAGGAGCTGTTCGTGCCCCAGCAGGAGGGCAAGGTCTCCATATACGCATGCGGGCCCACAGTATACAACTTCTTCCACATCGGCAACGCCCGCCCCTTCATCGTGTTCGATACCCTGCGCCGGTATTTAGAATACAGGGGCTATCAGGTCACCTTCGTACAGAACTTCACGGACATCGACGACAAGATGATCCGCCGGGCCAATGAGGAAGGCATCACCGTCAAGGACTTGGGCGACAGGTTCATCAAAGAATATTATACCGACGCCGATGCCCTGGGTGTGAAGCGGGCCAGCGTGAACCCTCGGGCCACGGAGCATATCCAGGACATCATCGACCTTGTTCAAACCCTGGTGGAGAAGGGACACGCCTACCCCACTCCCAACGGGGACGTGTATTTCTCCGTGCGCAGCTGGCCCGGCTATGGGAAACTCAGCGGCCAGAACATTGACGATCTCGAAAACGGCGCCCGGGTGGACCCCACCGAGGAGAAGCGGGACCCCCTGGACTTCGCCCTCTGGAAGGGGCAGAAGCCCGGCGAGCCTGCCTGGCCCTCCCCCTGGGGCATGGGCCGTCCCGGCTGGCACATCGAGTGCTCCGCCATGAGCATGGCGATTCTCGGTCAGAGCTTCGATATCCACGGCGGCGGGCAGGACCTGATCTTCCCCCACCATGAGAACGAGATCGCCCAGTCCGAGGCCGCTACGGGCAAACCCTTTGCCCACTACTGGATGCACAACGGCTTCATCAACGTGGACAACCAGAAGATGAGCAAGTCCCTGGGTAACTTCTTCACCGTCCGGGACATCGCCAAGGAATACGATCTGGATGTGGTGCGGCTTTTCATGCTCAGCGTCCAGTATCGGAACCCCATCAACTTCTCCCGAGACCTGATCCAGCAGGCGGCCACTGCCCTGCAGCGTCTCCGCACGGCCCTGGATCGGCTGAAGGAAGCGCCCATCGCCAATGAAGCCGCTGAAGATGAGCAGGCCTTTCTGGACACTCTTGAAGGCTATCGCATCCGGTTCAACGAGGCAATGGACGACGATCTCAACACCGCGGACGCCCTGGGCGTGCTGTTTGATTTGGCCAGGGCCGCCAACACCTTCGTTAGCGTCCCCCGGACGAAAGGGGCCGTAGAGGCGGTTACAAAGACCTATACCGAGCTTATGGACGTGCTGGGCCTCATGCCCCGGCAGAAAGCCGACGAATTCCCCGCGGAGGTCCTGGCGCTGCTGGACGAGCGGCAGGCCGCCCGCAAGGCGAAGAACTACGCCCGGGCGGATGAAATTCGCGAACAGCTCAAGGCCCTGGGCTACGCCATCGAGGATTCTCGCCAAGGCGCGAAGCTAAAGAAACTGTAAGGAGGTCCAACTATGTTTTTCTCTCTGTTGATGGTGGCTGTCGCCGTGTTCCTGGCCGTCCCCGTGTTCACCGGCAAGGGTAAGCTCCTGGCCACGGAGAATATCAAAAAGGACAAGATCGACACCTACAAAAAGTGGCTGCGGATCCTCTACGCCGTCATGATGGTAATCGTGCTGTGCATGGCTTTCTTCAACTTTGTGGAGAAGGTGGCCTACGTCCAGACCCACTACTATGAGTTCACCGAGGACTATCTCGGTGCGGACGAAAAGGTCCACCCCGCCGGAGAATCCCACCCCACGGACGAGATGATCGAGATCCTGATCCCCACGGAGACCACCACCGGGAGCCTCTGCGCCCCCGCCGACACCTCCGAGCTGCCCTACAAGTATACCGGCACCACCTACACCCTGGACGAGCGGTATTCTGCCCTGGGTTTCATCCCCTTTCAAACCGCCCGCATCCTGAACTTCATCGGCCTGGGCGTCTCTATGGTCGTGGTATTGGGCCTCTTCCTCTTCATTAACCGAATGACGGACAAGGAGGTCCAGAAGAAGAATGCCCAAAAGAAGAACACCGCCAAGGGCCCCGTCCGCCCCTCCATGCCCCGTGGCGCCTTCGACTTCTCCGATTATAAGGACGAGGTGGACGTCCCTGCCGACTTTGCGGACGAGACGCAGGAGATACCGTCCAAGAAGAAATAAACTATCAGCAAATAATGGAAACGCACAAAACAAACAACCACCGGCCGGACCGGTGGTTGTTCTGTGTTCGCTGAAGGATTACAGCTCCGCGAAGTATTTGATGGTGCGGACCATCTGGGAGGTGTAGGAGTTCTCGTTGTCGTACCAGGACACGACCTGGACCTGGTAGGTGTCCTCGTCGATCTTCTGGACCATGGTCTGGTTGGCGTCGAACAGGGAGCCATAGGTCATGCCGATGATGTCGGAGGAGACCAGCTTCTCGGTGGTGTAGCCGAAGGACTCGCTTTCCTGCTCCTTCATGGCGGCGTTGACGGCTTCCTTGGTGATGTCCTTGCCCTTGACGACAGCCACCAGAATGGTGGTGGAGCCGGTGGCCACGGGCACCCGCTGGGCGGAGCCGATGAGCTTGCCGTTGAGCTCGGGGATGACAAGGCCGATGGCCTTGGCGGCGCCGGTGCTGTTGGGCACGATGTTGGCGGCGCCGGCACGGGCCCGCTGCAGATCGCCCTTCTTGTGGGGGCCGTCCAGGATCATCTGGTCGCCGGTGTAAGCATGAACGGTGGTCATGATGCCGGAGACGATGGGGAAGTTATCGTTGAGGGCCTTGGTCATGGGCGCCAGGCAGTTGGTGGTGCAGCTGGCGGCGGAAATGATCTTGTCCTCCTTGGTGAGGATGCTGTTGTTCACGTTGAACACCACGGTGGGCAGGTCGTTGCCCGCGGGAGCGGAGATGACGACCTTCTTGGCGCCGGCGTCGATGTGGGCCTGGGCCTTCGCCTTGCTGGTGTAGAAGCCGGTGCACTCCAGCACCACGTCCACGTCCAGCTTACCCCAGGGCAGATTCTGGGCCTTGGGCTCGGCATAGATGGTGATCTCCTTGCCATCCACGGTGATGGAACCGGGGACCTTCACGGTCTTGCCGTCCTCTTCGAAGACGGGCTCCTTGGAAGCCACGGTGTGCTTGTTCTCACCGATGACGCCGCAATATCCCTTCTGAGCGGTATCGTACTTCAAAAGATGAGCCAGCATGGCGGGGCTGGTCAGATCGTTGATGGCGACGATCTCATAGCCCTCCGCGCCGAACATCTGACGGAAGGCAAGACGGCCGATGCGGCCAAATCCGTTGATAGCAACTTTAATAGACATAGAAGCCTCCTTTAATTTTTGTCGCAGCTATTATATACTACGATGGTCCCGTTTTCAATAAAAAGATGGAATTATTTTTGGTCATCCGTATCGGCATTCGCATTGAGCTTTTCCGCCACGATGTACAGGGGCCTTTTTTTCGATTCCTCGAAGATCCGGCCCATATACGCCCCCTGGATGCCCAGGAACAGCAGGATGATCCCCTGCAGCAGAACGACGCCGCACAGACCCCACAGCCACGTCGCCGCGCCCACGGTGCACTCCGAAATGAGCACTGCCAAAAAGCCCAGCAGGGACAGGCCCGTGACCGCGCCGCCGATAATGAGGGGCATGGTCAGGGGCTTGGTGGAAAAGCCCGTGATGCCGTCGAGGGCGAGTTTCAGCATCTTCTTTAACGTGTACTTGGTCTTTCCCGCCGCCCGCTCCTGGCGGACGTACTCAAGGGGGACGCTTTCAAAGCCCATCCAGGCGGACATGCCCCGAAGGAACCTGTCGTGCTCCCGCATCTTCAAAAACACATCGGCCACGTTCCGTCCGATGAGCCTAAAATCGCCGGTGTCCAGTGGAATCGGATAGGCGCTCATGGCGGTGAGCAGCCGATAGTAACAGGCGGCGGTGAACTTCTTGAAGAAGGTCTCCCCCTCTCGTTTGGCCCGCTTGCCATAGACGATGTCGGCCCCCTGCTCCCACAGCTTCACCATATCGGGAATGAGCTCCGGCGGGTCCTGCAAGTCTGCATCGATGATGACCAGGGCGTCGCCGGAGGCCTCGTCCATGCCCGCGGTCACGGCCAGCTGGTGGCCGAAGTTACGGGAGAAGGACAGCACCTTCACCTGCTTATCCTCGGCCGCGATCTTTCTGAGCTCCCGCATGGTGCCGTCCCGGCTGCCGTCGTTGACGAAAATGATCTCATAGGCATAGCCGGTCTTTTCCAGGGCCGCCTTCATGCGCGGATAGGCGATGGGCAGCACCTCCTCCTCGTAATAGACCGGAACGATCAGGGATATCCGTTTTTCCTCTGCCATGACCCGAGGCCTCCTAAAGCTTTCATTCGAATGGAGTATACCAGATTTTCCCTGAATAAATCAAACCTTGTGGCGTTGTTTTGCAGAGTGTTTGCAGTTTTGTTACAGTTGCTTTTTTTCGCCGCTGTTGATATAATAAGCCGAATCCAAAATACCAAATAAAGGAGAATGATGTATGGCAATCGTCACCACCAAAGAGATGTTTGAAAAAGCCTACAACGGCGGCTACGCCATCGGCGCGTTCAACGTGAACAATATGGAGATCATCCAGGGCATCACCGAGGCCGCCATCGAGCAGCACGCCCCCCTGATCCTTCAGGTCAGCAAGGGCGCTCGGGCCTACGCCAAGCACGTGTATCTCATGAAGCTCATCGAGGCCGCCATCCAGGACGCCGAGCAGACCGCCGGTTTCGATCTGCCCATCGCGGTCCATCTCGATCACGGCGACACCTTCGAGCTCTGCAAGAGCTGCATCGACGGCGGCTTCTCCTCCGTCATGATCGACGGCTCCAGCAAGCCCTATGAGGAGAACGTTGCCCTGACCCGCAAGGTGGTGGAATACGCCCATGACCACGGCGTGGTGGTGGAAGGCGAGCTGGGCACCCTGGCCGGCATCGAGGACGAGGTCAACGTGTCCGCCGAGGATTCCTCCTACACCCGTCCCGAGGAGGTCGAGGACTTCGTGACCCGCACCGGCGTAGACTCCCTGGCCATCGCCATCGGCACCAGCCACGGCGCCTACAAGTTCACCGCCGCCCAGTGCACCCGGGACGCCGACGGTAAGCTGGTGCCCCCGCCCCTCCGGTTCGACATCCTCAAAGAGGTGGAAAAGCGGCTGCCCGGCTTCCCCATCGTCCTCCACGGCTCCTCCTCCGTGCCTCAGGAGTTCGTCAAGATCATCAACGAGAACGGCGGCAAGATGCCTGACGCCGTGGGTATCCCCGAGGAGCAGCTTCGCGAGGCGGCCCGGATGGCGGTGTGCAAGATCAACATCGACTCCGATCTTAGGCTCGCTCTCACCGCCTGCATCCGTCAGCACTTCTGCGAGCATCCCGATCACTTTGATCCCCGGCAGTACCTGAAGCCCGGCCGCGAGGCCATCAAGGCCATGGTCACCCATAAGCTCATCAACGTGCTGGGCTGCAACGGCAAGGCGTAACCCCCCATTCCTACTACATCAAAGCGCAGTCTTCAAACGGGCTGCGCTTTTCATTGCGTAAAAAAATCATAAAAGATCCAGAAAGATGAAGAAAAAGACGGCGGGATATTGAAAACAGGGCATGGCTATGGTATTATTCTGACATACCACACAAACTGAATACTAACGATACCTAAGGTAGGTGCGTTTTTCTTCGGCAAAAACGCATCTCCAATTTGGCATCTATCTTGGGTAGAGTTAGTCAAAAGTTTGTGTGGTAGCAAGCGGAGTTATGCGTTTTTCGGGAGCCGTTAAGAAACTCGAAAGAGGGACTTAGCGGCTCCTTTTCATGTGCGGC
>R21__coassemble_113_pt1 | contig 65563 bp, 76 predicted proteins | sample R21__metabat2_low_PE_052 | metagenome-assembled genome bin R21 | reverse complement strand
CCTTGTGGGTGCTTTTTTGTTGGCAAAACGCAGAGAGGGGATTCGAACGGGCGCAGTAGTGAATGAATGCCCAGTGGGCATTCAGAGCGCGCCCCGACCGGGGTGCGGAGCCGAGCGCTACCTGTGGCAGATACAGCGAGGCGGAGCACGGGCAAAGCAAGAAGAAAGCAAGCGTTAGCGTCGGTTTCGACTATGCTTTGCCCCTGGGCGAGGCAGGCGAGAGCGAATCCCTCTCTCGGCGTCCTTTATTCCGCGATCCCCCCTGCGGCTTCGCCTCCTCCCCCCTTTACGCAAAGGGGGCTCTTCTCCGGCAGCAGCAGAAACGCTACCGCCCAGCCCGCGACCAACACAAGCGGCGCTATGCTGAGCATGATCTGCTCCGACTCATAGGGCAGGAGATGCCCCATCACGCTCAGCAAAAAATGGAGCAGAATCGGCACCAGAACGGAGTGGGAATGGAGATACACCGCCGCCATAGCGAGACCGAAAGCCCCCATGAACAGCAGGTCGGATTGATTCAACAGCGTAGACGCAGCACAGACCCCGCCGCACAGCAGGCCGTACAGCAGCCGCCGCTTCCCAGTTCTGTCCCCCTGCCGATAATATCCCTCCAACAGGAGCGCAAACAACAGTTCCGTAAAAACAGCGTCGGTGAGTTGTCGCCCAGCAAACTCTTCGACGATCAGCGTCCAGGGAAACTCCCTCCACTCGCTCCAATAGTCCGCCGGGGCTTTGGTGAACAGCACCGCGGTCTCCACCAACAGAAAAAGGATCACGCCGCCGCCCGCCAGGAGGGCAGGGCCCATGTTCCGGGTATGGAGGATCGCGCGATAGCTGCCCTTATCATAATACTTCACCAGGACCCACAGCGTCATCAAGCCAAAGGCAAGGCGGAGCACAATGTCCAGCAGCAGGCGGGTCCCAGGCTCCTGGGTGAGGCCCATCATCAAAAAGTCCATTCCCACGAATCCCAGGCCTATCAACACCGCCATCCAGAATCCGCCCCGGGGCCGCCAGCGGTCATGCTGCTGTTCTGTCATGCCGACTTCCCATTCGGGGTTCATTTTTCGTATAACTTTGTCAAACACGCGGCTCTCTGCATAGATCATCATGCGGTTATGGAGAACCACATAGAGGGCCACCAGCGCGAGACCAGCCGTAAAAGCGATGAGAAAGATGTTCACGCCCTTATTCTTCAGGACCAGCAACAGCACCAGCCAGCATACGGCGCACAGAACCATGGTAAAGGCGTTGTCCTTCCGCCACTTCTTTTTGAAGAAGTCCAGCCGCTCCCCCACGGTGAAGGGGCTCTCCGAGAGGGCTGACTTGATATTCTCCTCCGCCTTCTCCCGGTAGTCCTCCGCCGTGAGCCGCTCCCCGCTCAAAATCTCGTTGATGGAGACACCGTACCGCTGGCTCATAAGCTGCAGCATCTCCACAGGCGGCAGATAGGCGCCCGTCTCCCAGCGAGACACGGTCTTGTTGGAAACGCCCAAGGCCTCCCCCAGTTCCTCCTGAGTAAGGTTTTTCTCCCTTCTAAGCTCCGCCAAAAAGGCGCCAATGCGCGTCATGTCCATTCGTCATTCCTCCTGTTTGGTGCCTTTCAATATACCACGGAACCCCCGCTTTGTCCTCCCCATAAACAGCGAATCCATGAAAAAGCGCCCCGAAAGGCGCTTTGGACTGGTCTATTCTCCCTTCCCCCTCACCCGCTCCGGGAAATACTGATAGAAGGTGCAAGGCATGCCCCCGTTGCTGAGCTTGCGGCGCTTGTCGGCCCGCTTGCCGTAGACCTTTTCGAAGTTGTCCATGCCTGAGATGACGCCGATGTTCCAGCCGGGAAGGCCGTCAAAGACCCGGCGCATGTCCCGGTAGAGGCCCGCCGCCTCCTTGCCGGTGAGCATTCGCTCCCCATAGGGCGGGTTGCATAAGAGGAGCCCCTTCTCATAGTCCGTCTTCAGCTGCTGGACCGGGCGGACCTCGAAATGGACCTTCACCCCCGCCTTCTCGGCGTGGCGACGGGCCACGGCCACGGACCGCTCGTCGATATCGTAGCCGAAGATGGGCAGCTCGTCATGCCGCTCCTCGTCCCGGGCCTGTTCCCTGACTTCGTAAAAGAGACGGCTGTCGAGGAAGGGCCAGTCCTCCGCAGCGAAGCGCCGATTCAGGGAGGGAGCCCGGTTGTTGCCGATCATGGCGGCCTCGATGGGCATGGTGCCGCTGCCGCACATGGGGTCGATGAAGGGGGTGTCCGGCCAGTAGCGGGACAGAAGGACGAGCCCCGCCCCCAGGGTCTCGCTCAAGGGCGCGGCCACATTGTAGGTCCGATACCCCCGGCGGGACAGGCCCGCCCCGCAGCAATCGAGAGCCACGGTCACCCTGTCCCGCAGCAGGCCCACCTCCACGATTACCTCCGCCCCGTCCTCGGGAACGCGGTCCACATGGTAAGCGGCTTTCAGACTCTCCACGATGGCCTTCTTGGCGATGCTCTGGCAGTCGGACACGGAGAACAGGGCGCTTTTGGCGCTCTTGCCGTTCACATGGATGCGGCTGTGGGGGGTCAAGTAGGGCTGCCAGTCCAGGGCCTTGACGCCCTCGAAGAGAGCTTCGAAGGTGGTGGCTTCGAAGGAGCCTACCTCCAGGAGCAGCCGTTCGGCCGTGCGAAGGTACAGGAGGGCCCGAGCCATGTCGGTGTAAGTACCGGAAAAGCTCACGTTGGCGTCGGCGCTCTGGACATCGGTATGGCCCATCTTTTTGAGCTGAAAGGCGGTGACCGACTCCAGGCCCAGCTTGGTGGTGGCGATGAATCTCATGTTTTACTCCCCTCCTCCAGCGTGGAAAAGATGATCTTCAAGGCGTTGTTGAGCCGCCGGGCAGTGATGTCGTAGGCTTCGCACAGATCCTCCTCCCGGATGTCCTGCTCCTGAAAATGGACCGCCATGCACACGAAAGCGGCCACAAAGGCATCCTCCTGGGTGGGCGAGAGGCGCCGATAGGTCCCGTTCTGGGCCAGAACGAAGAAGTAGAAGGCCCGCTGAGCCAGCTCCGCCGTTTTCTCCGGGCAGGCGATCTCCTCCGCGCACCGGGAGAGCCGCCCAAAGACCTTCATATAGGCCTTGGGGAGGTCAGAAGGCAACGTAGCATGGATGACCTCGCCAAACTGCCAGAGACCGTTATAGAACATGGCGTTGGGTTCCGCGCCGTCGTAGGTGTGCAGAGCGCCGAAGGCCAGCTGCTTGCTCTCGTCGGACTGATCGGACCGAAGCAGGAACTCCCGCAGCAGCCGCTCCGCCGCTGGATCCGCCGCCACCGCCAGGATGGTGAGGATGCCGTGCTTGTCGGGCGCCAGGGGCGAAAACAGGGCCCAGCCCACCAGGTCCCGAAATTCACCGTCCTCCGCCCATCGCTGCTTCAGGGGCTCGGGGCCCTCGGCGAACACATCGCCTATCCGCCGCAGCCGCTCCACAGCCACCCGATAGGGCACGTCATACTGGATGGACCAGCCCTTGCCGCCCTTTTTGGGGTCCGGCTCCGCCTGGGCAGCGGCCAAATACCAGGCTGCCACGGTGTCGTGGGGGTCCATCTCCACGATCCGCCGATACAGGTCCGCCGCCTCTTTGGACTTGCCCAGCATGTACTTCGTATATCCCAGCTCATGCAGGGTCATGGGGTCGTAGGGGATGATGTTCGCGAGGCATTCGCCGCATTCCTCCGCCCGGGCGTAGTCCTCCACCTCTAATAGCATGACGTTTAGATTCCCCAGCTCCTCGGTGGTGCCGTCCGTGGGGATGGGCATGGAGGCGAGCATCTCCCGGGCCTCCCGCTTCTTCCCCTCGCCCCGCCGGAGCAACGCCAGCAGGCATCGGGCGCGCACGTAGTTTTTGTCCTCCTTGAGGATGTTGAAGAGCCGCTGCTCACAGGACTCGTATGCCTCCACGCAGTATTCCGACAGGGCGATCTCCATCTGAAGCCACAGGGACTTAGGGTACCGCTCCTCCAAGTCCAGCAGGTGCCGCAGGGCTTCCTTGTCCCGGTAGGACACATGGAGGGTCTTCGCGTAGTGGATATGGGCGATCAGGTCCATATCCTCCCCCTCGTCCAGGCCCAGCTGCCAGTTCATCTCCGGCGTATCGTCCATGAGATCCAGATAATCCGCCGCGTCGGGGGCATAGGTGCCCTCCGGGTCCCGGTGCAGGTAGTATTCGAGGCACATCCGGGCGGGGCCGAACTCTTCCAGGGCAATGAAGTTGCTGGCCATGCCGAAGAGCCCGTCGGGTGGCAGAGCCTCCAAACGCCCCATGCTCATAAGGACGGTGATGCTCTCCTCAAACCGCTGCATGCGGTTCAATATCTCCGCCAGGGCGATGGTGATCTCGGCGTTCCCCGGGTCCTTTTCGTGGGCCGTGCGCAGATGAGCCAGCGCCCGGACCAGATTTCCCGCCTCCGCCTGGCGTCGGGCGGTCTTGAGATAAAACCCCGCCCCCTGGTCGAAGGAGAGGATGTTGTCCCGATCCTGCTTCACACCTGAGCTCCTTCCCGGAGCAGGGAAAGAAGCTCCGCCTTGGTAAAGCTGTATTTGCTGTTGCAGAAGTGACAGGAAAGCTCCGCCTGACTGTCCTCCTCGATGATCTTTGAAAGCTCCTCCCGGCCCAGGCTCAAGAGCGCCCGCTCCATGCGCTCCCGGCTGCAATCGCACAGATACGCCGGATGCAGCTCATCCGTGAACGACACGTCCCCCTCAGGGAACAGGGAGAGGACGATATCTTGCAGGTCCTCGCCCTCGGAAAGGCGTTCCGTGAGGTGTGGGATAGCCTGAGCCTTGGACATGACGTAGTCCACGTTCTCCTCGGGGCAGTCGGGCAGAGGCTGTATGAGTAGGCCGCCCGCGCCCAGGACCCGGCCACTGAGGGGCTCCAGGCGGACGCCCAGATAGACAAGGCTGGGCTGCTGCTCGGAGGCGGTGAAGTACTCCGCGAAATCCTCCGCCACCTCGCCGGAAATGAGATGGCACATGCCCACGTAGGGCTCCTTCAGCGACAGGTCCCGCACCACGGTGAGCTTGCCGTTCTTGCCCACATAGCCGCCCACGTCCAGCTTGCCGTTAGGCTTAGGGGGCAGCTCATAGCCCGGGTCTCCGGCGCAGCCTTTCACGAATGGCCCCTTGCGGCCCACTGAGACGAGGTTGCCTCCGGGACCGCCGCCGGAGAGGATGGCGGAGATGGAGTCGGTGTCGTTCTTGAGCTGGCCGGCCATCATGGCCACCATCAGCAGCTCTCGCCCCAAGGCGGCGGTGGCCGTGCGGCTCAAGGTATGGATGCGCTGCGCCTCCGTCACCAGTTTTTTTCCGGTGATGGCGGCAAAGCGGATGGTGTTCTGTTTCAAAAGTCCCTGGAGGATCTGATCGTTCATGTTCATTCCTTTCGTGCGATGAATTGAAGCCGTTCCGCCGCGGGAGACGGGGTCTCCCGGGTGAAAGCTTCGTACACCTGAATATCTCTAAAGCCGCAGAGTTCGAGGTCAGCCCGCAATTCTTCCTCCGAATACGCCCGCTGGCTGTGATGCTCCTCGAAGCGGGCGTAGGTGTGCCCCTGCTTCAAAAAGCCTGTGAGCACCATGTCCACCCGACCAAGGCGGGGATGATACTGGTTCTCCCAGATGTAGGCCCAGTCCTCTCCGGTGGCGGCAAAGGTGTTGTTGGCCAGTATGTTGGACAGCTTGTAGGCGGAGGAAACGTCAAAGAGGAGCATTCCGCCGGGCTTCAGTGCATCATGAGCCGCCCGGAAGAAGTCTTCCGCCCCGTCCAGCAGGTAGTTCACTCCGTCGCAGGCACAGACGATGGCGTCCACGGGCTTGTGAAGGGCGATCTTTCGCATGTCCTGACAGACGAAGGGCAAAAACCGGAGCCCCGCGTCGAGAGCCTTCTGCCGGGCCGCCATGAGCATATCCTCGGAAAGGTCCGAGCCGGTGATCTGATACCCCAGGCGTCCAAGGCGCACCGTGAGGCTCCCGGTGCCGCAGGCGCACTCAAGGACCGTCTTCGCTCCCGCTTCCTTCAAAAAGCCGTCTATATAGCTGGCCCAGCCGTCATAGTCCACGTCCCCCATCATGCGGTCGTAGCCCGCGGCAAAGGCGCTGTACGCTTCGTTCATAGCAAGCCGTTCTCCAAATCCTGCGCATACTCCACCAGCCGGGCGAGCCGATGGTTCATGCCCGATTTCTTGATATCCGCCATGTCCGCCAGCTCCTGCAAGCTGGCGTCCGGGTAGTTGAGCCTAAGCTCCGCCGCCTCCTTCAGCGCCTTAGGCAACCGCTGAAAGTGACCATGGTCCAAAATGATCTGCACCGCCCGCTGCTGCCTGACGGAGGCAGCCACCAGCTTATCGAGGTTGGCGTACTCGCAGTTGGTGGTTCGGTTCACATAATTTCGCGTCTCCTTCTCCGCCCGCACGTTTTCGAGATCCAGCGCCGCGATATTGGAGCCGATGAGGGCCAGGAACCCCGTGACGCTGTCCCCCTCCTTCAGGTACACCACGTACCGATTTCGGCGGAGGGCATAGCGAGCCGTGAGCCCGTATGCCGTCAACAGCCCCACGAGCTCCGCGGCGAAGGTCTCCGCCCGGCAGAGGATCTCCACGCTGTATTCCCCCTGAGGATCGGAGCAGCTGCCCGCGCCCAGGAAGCACCCCCGCACGAAAGCGCGCCGGGCCTCGTCCTCCCGGACCAGGTCCTCCGGCAGGCGGGACAGCAGGTGGACGCCTTCGCCATCCGTGACCATGACGCCAGTATGGCTCAGCATCTCGGCAGCCCGGGCCCCGCTCATATCCACCACGTACAAGGGCGCCCTGCGGTGTTCCCGCACCCGCTCCTCCATCTGTACGTCCAGATCATAGAGAGACGTGCCCAAGGCGGCGATATGGCGGCCCACCTCTCGGTTCTCCGTGCGGTAGCTGACGGCCTTTTTGCGGCCCAGCTTGAGGTTACCGCAGGCGAAGGTGAGGCCGGAGAGCTCAGCGAGCTTCACCGCCTGATCCCGCACCCGGATGCGGACCACCTCATCCTTGATGTCCGAAGCGAAGCTCATTTAGTGCATCATCCGGCTTTCGATATCCGCCGCCTCCACGGTGAGGTCCCGATGATAGACCCGCACGGGAATACCCTCCTCCCGAAGGCGCTTCGCCACGGTCTGGGCCGCATAGACGGACCGATGGCGTCCCCCGGTGCAGCCGAAGCACAGCCGCAGCAGGTTTTTCCCCTGCTGCTGAAAATAGGGCATGGTGTCCTTCACCAGCTTCACCGCCCAGTTCAGCACGTCCTCCATCAGGGGCTTGTCCTTCAAATAGTCGATGACCGGCTGATCGAGACCGGAGAGTTTTCGAAGCTCCGGCACATAGTAGGGGTTCTCCGCAAAGCGCATATCCAGCACGATATCCGCATCCACCGGCACCCCCCGCTTGTAGCCAAAGCTGCAGATGACCAGACTCATATGGGGGCTGCCGATCTCGGGCAGGATCTTCCGCATGAGCTTGGGGAAGTCGCGGGCCGCCACGTCGGAGGTGTCCACCACGTAGTCCGCGTGAGCCAGCATGTTCCCCAAAAATGCCCGTTCCAGTCGGACGCCGGAGGCTGCGTCACCTCCCTCGCCCAGGGGATGCCGCCGTCGGGTCTCGTTATACCGCTTCATGAGCACCTCGTCCCGGGCGTCCAGGAACAAAATCTCATACCGGCAGGACAGGCCCATGAGCACGTCCATGGCGTCTTCAGGCTTCGCCGACAGCAGACTCTCCCGGCTGTCCACGGCCACCGCCGCCCGCTGGATGGGCACGTCCGCATGGGTGCACATCTCCACGAAGGCCGGCAGCATGGGGGACGGCAGGTTGTCCACGCAGTAGTAGCCCAGCTCCTCCAGGGCGTTCAAGGCGGTGCTCTTGCCCGCGCCGCTCATGCCCGTCACGATCAAAAGATACATGCAAGCTCCTCCAGTCGCTTTACCTCTGGTTCCAATTTGACGCCTGTTTCCTCAAAGACCCTGTCCTGTACATATCGCATCAATGCCTCTATATCCGCCGCAGTGGCTCCGCCCCGGTTCACGATGAACCCCGCGTGGAGCTCGGACACCTTGGCCCCGCCGATGGCGTACCCCTTGAGGCCGCAGCCTTCGATGAGGGCCCCGGCGAAGTGGCCCTGGGGCCGCTTGAAGGTGCTGCCGGCGGAGGGCATAGACAGGGGCTGCTTCTCCCGGCGCTTTCTCATGCACTCGGCCATGGTCTCGGTTGCCGTGCCGTCGTCGGGGGAGAGCTGCAGCTCCACCGCACTGACGATGGTCTTGGGCCAGCAATAGGGGCTCTTGCGGTAGCCCATGTCGCCAAGGCGCGCGTTCTCCCAGGAAAAGGCGCCGTCTCGATAGACCCGGACCCGGCTGAGGACGCTTTTGATCTCTCCTCCATAGGCCCCGGCGTTCATGGCCACGGCCCCGCCCAGGGTGCCGGGAATGCCGCAGAGCCGCTCCAGGCCCATGAGGCCTCGCAGGACGCTCTCCTTGGCGAGGGCCGTCAGGGAATAGCCCGCGCTTACGGTTACCTTCTCCCCCTCAAAGACGGGAGCGGCATCATCGCCGTTGAACTGCAGAACAAGCCCCTCAAAGCCCTCGTCGGACGGCAGCACATTGGTACCGTTGCCCAGGAAGAGCACCGGAATATGCTCGTTTCGGCAGATGTGCAGGGCTGTGTTCAGATCCTCCTCCGTCCTTGGCTGGAGCAGGGCGGCGGCGGGGCCGCCCACTCGAAAGCTCACCAGCTGAGAAAGGGGTACATTCTCTTTTGCGCCCAGGCCCACAAGAGCTCGGACGATTGCATCTCTATAATATACCATGGTATCAGTATAGCAAATTCACGCCCCAATTACAATGGCAAGCCGCTGAAAAAAGCTGTTTTTTGCCGTCTCATCCCCGGCCAGAGCAGCGGCGGCCTCCTCCCGGAGCTTTTCCCTGTGGGCGTGGTAGAGAAAGGGGTCCGGGGCGATCACCTTCTTATACGCCCTGTCCATTTCGAGCAGCAGGCTGTTCCCGTAGGGGCAAGGCACGTCGGTACGGACGGAAAAAGCGCCCAGGGCGGAGAGCATCTTCTGGGTGGGCTCCGAAACGAGATATTCATAGAACAGGCAGCACCAGCGGGCCTTCTCCGGATCCGTGTCCCGCGCCACGCCCAGATAGCAGACCTGGTCCGTGAAGGACCCGGCGGGAGCGGCGTCCAGGCCCATCTCCCCGTTCCGCTGGATATCCCCCCAGGCCCTCAGGTCCATAACAGGGCCCTCCGCCCCGTTGGCAAGGGCGGCGATGGGCGAAGTCTCCCCGGCGTCGGTCCTCACATAGCCGGAGAAGCACCAGGGGGCGGCGTACGGCATGACGGCGAGGCCCTCCCGCAGCTCCGCTTCCGGCGCATAATCCAACTCCTGCAGCTGCTCCTCATAGAGGGCGCCGGAGAAGAAGGAGTACATGTCCGCCCGACGCCCGTAGCTGAGGCGCTCCTGAAAGTCCGCCTCCCCCATGCCCTCCACCGTGATGCGCACGCCGAAGTGGCGGGCGTTGAAGGCCTCTGCCCGCTCCTCCAGGAAGGCGGTGACGCTACCCTGGTAGGTCTTCGCGGTGACGATGTGATACAGGGTGATGGTTCCCACGTACTCGGGTTCCGGCAGCTGACGGTTTTTCACATAGAAGCTCTCCCCCGTCCCCGCCCCCACCCGAGGCCCGGCGTACAGGAGGAACAGCAGGATCAACAGGGCGAATACAGACCGAATCAGCAGTTTTTTTCTCATGCTCCATGGTATGCCCCAAAGGTAGACCCGATGCCCGAAAGCTCGTCCCTTTTCGCGGCAGGACGCGGCTTCTCCCATGCCGTATCTATTTTGGACAATCTTTGATAAGGAGATATGCCCATGGAAATAAACGCAACGAAGCGCGGCCCCCGGCTCCACGTGAAGCTGGTGGGGGAGCTGGACCATCACAGCGCGGAGCAGACACGGAACATGCTGGACACCATGCTAAAGGATATCACCGTGCGTGATCTGACGCTGGACCTCTCCGGCGTCAGCTTTATGGACAGCGCGGGTCTCGGGGTGATCCTGGGCCGATACCGCATATTGAGCATGCGGGGGGGCCATCTCACCGTGACAGGCATGTCGGGAGCCATCGACAAGATCTTCCGCATGTCGGGGGTCTACGCCATTGTGGATAGAGTGTAAGGAGGCGCGTATGGATAACTGGATGGAGCTGACTTTTCCCTCCCTCTCGATCAACGAGGGCTTTGCCCGTTCGGCCACGGCGGCCTTCGCGGCGCTGCTGGACCCCACCATCGACGAGCTGTCGGATCTTCGTACCGCCGTGTCCGAGGCGGTGACCAACGCCATCATCCACGCCTACGGGAGCGACAGGAACGCCATGATCACCCTGCGCTGCGAGGCGGAGGGCCGAAAGCTCAAGGTCACGGTGAAGGACACGGGCTGCGGCATTGCGGATATCGAACTGGCCCGCCGGCCCTTCTATACCAGCAAGCCGGAGCTGGAGCGATCCGGCATGGGCTTTGCGGTGATGGAGGCGTTCATGGACAGTCTGGAAATAGAATCGGCTCCCGGCGAGGGCACCGCCGTCATCATGGAGAAGGAGCTGGGCAGGGCTCGTGGGGACTGAATCGTTCCTCGAAAACATCCGGCGGGTGCAGGCAGGCGACAAGGCAGCGGAGGAAGCGCTGCTCCGGGAGAACATGCCCCTGGTGGCCGCCATCGCCCGCCGGTATCAGAATTGCGGCCTCGGTCAGGAAGACATGCTTCAATTAGGGAGCATCGGTCTGTTGCAGGCCCTACGCCGGTTCGACCCTGATCGGGGATTGTGCTTCTCCACCTACGCCGTGCCGCTCATCGCCGGGGAGATCCGCCGGTTTTTACGGGACGACGGCATGGTAAAGTTCTCCCGGGAAGCGAAGTCCCTGGCCCTGAAGATCGAGCGCATCCGCCGGGAGCAGGGGGACTTGACCGTGGAGGAGCTGAGTCAACAGCTGAACGTATCCCAGGAGGATATCGCGACGGCCCTGGCCTCCCGGACGGGGGCCCTGTCCCTGGACGCGCCCACCGACGAGGACGGAACGGACCTTCAATCCTTCCTGGGCAACGCAAACGCCGACACGGAGCGGGAAGCCCTGCGCCGGGCGGAACTATCCGAGCTCTTTGCCATCCTTACGGAGCGAGAGCGGCAGGTCCTCTTTCTTCGCTACTTTCGGGATAGGACCCAGAGCGAGGTGGGAGAGCGCCTGGGCCTCTCCCAGGTGCAGATCTCGCGGATAGAAAAGAAAGCCCTGCTGCGTATGCGGCAGCAGGGCGAAAAAGCGTAGGTCACCTTTCCTTAACCATCTCGACGCCGTAGGCGGAGACGGCCTGGCTGAACCTTTCCTTTCCCGTGAGATAAAACCCATTCTTCTCATAGAAGCGGATGGCTCGGCCGTTGCCCTTTACGGCCCAGAGGCACAGGCGCGGACAGGCGGAGAGTTTCTCCAACGCCGCGTCCATCAGTCGCTGCCCTACGCCCGTGCCATGGTATTCCGGCAGCACATACAGGGCGAACACCTCGCCGGTATCGGGGTCCTGGGCCCCGTGATCCCCGTAGCCCACAAAGCCGATGACCCGATCCTCCTCCTTGGCCACCAGGATATTGTCCCGCCACTCAAACGCCCGCTCCTCGCTCTTTTGGAGGGTGAACTTGCTAAGATACTCCCGGCTCACGAGGCCCGGGTAAGTCTCCTGCCAGCACTTCCAGTGGACGAAGGCCTTGCCTTTGATCTCCTCGTCGGTCTCCATGGGTTTGATGATAATGCTCATATGCCGCCTCAGTAGTTGATGGTGCCCTCGGTGCCGGCGATGATGCGCTGGATATTGGACCGATGGCGGATAACAATGACCGCGGTGCAGAGGAGAGCAACGAGCCACAGCCAGGGCCGCTGGGCATGGTTCACGAGGCACAGGATGGTGAAGAGGCACGAACTGGTCATGGACACCAGGGACATCATGTGACAGCAGAAAAAGACGATGAGAGCGAAGACGGCCGTGATGGCTCCGCCCAGGGGGAAGCTCATGAACATGAAGGCGAAGAAGCAGGCCACGCCCTTGCCGCCGCGGAAGCGATACAGCACCGGATAGCAGTGGCCCAGCACCACGCCGAGACCCCCGATATAGCCGCCCAGCGCCCAATCGAGGGCGCTCTTTTGGACCGCGATGCCCCACCATTTGCCCAAATATGCCCCCAGGGCCACCCCCAGGAAGCACTTGAAGGCGTCGCCGCAGAAGGTGAGTACCCCCCACTTGGTGCCGAAGACCCGGGTCATGTTGGAGGCCCCGGGGTTGCCGCTGCCGTGCTGCCGCACGTCGTCGTGCAAAATGCGCTTGGAGAACAGCACCGCCGTCTGGAAGTTGCCGATGAAGTAGCTGAGGATCAAAATGATGGCCACGGTCTGGACCTGGACCACGTTCAGCATAGGTTATTCCTCCCTGGTCCGATTCCGGAAAATGATCTTGATGGGCGTACCGGCAAAGCCAAAGGTCTTTCTAAAGTAGTTCTCCATATACCGCTTGTAGGAGAAGTGGACCAGGCTCTCGTCGTTGACGAAGAAGACGAAGGTGGGCGGCTGGACGGACACCTCCGTGGCGTAGTAGATCTTCAGCCGCTTGCCGGACATGGCCGGGGGCTCCGTCATGGAGATGGCCTCGTTGACGATGTCGTTGAGGGTGCCGGTCTTGATGCGCCGGATGGACTGGGCGTAGCTCTCCTTGGCGGCGGAAAGGAGCTTGTTCACCCGCTGGCCGGTCTTGGCGGAGATGAACAGGAAAGGCACATAGTCCATGAAGGCCAGGTCCACCTGCATGTCCTTTTTGAACTGGTTCATGGTGTTGGTGTCCTTCTCGATGAGATCCCATTTATTGACCACCAGCACCGAGGGCTTCCCCTCCTCGTGGACATAGCCTGCGATCTTCACGTCCTGCTCCGAGAGGCCCTGCTCCGCGTCCACCACGATGAGCACCACGTCCGCCCGCCGCACGGCGGCCAGAGAGCGGATGACGCTGTAGCGCTCGATGGTCTCGTCCTCCACGGCGCGCTTTCTGCGGATGCCGGCAGTGTCCACCAACACAAAGGGCTCCCCGTCCACCGTGAAGGGGGTGTCCACCGCGTCCCGGGTGGTGCCGGGGATGTTGGACACGATGCAGCGCTCCTCGCCCAGGATGGCGTTCACCAGGCTGCTCTTGCCCACGTTGGGCTTGCCCACCACGGCGATGTTCAGGGGATGCTCCCCCTCCTCCGCCGTCTCCTCGGGAAAGTGGGCGCAGACCTCGTCCAGCATGTCGCCAAGACCCAGGCCCTGCCCGGCGGAGATGATGATGGGGTCGCCGAGGCCCAGCGCATAAAACTCGTATATGGCGTCGTGGAACTTGGGGGCGTCCAGCTTGTTTACCGCCAAAACAACGGGCTTGTTGCTTTTTCTCAGCATGGAGGCCACCTCCTCGTCGGCGGCGGTCATGCCCTCCCGGCCGTCCACCAAAAAGACGATCACGTCCGCCGTCTCGATGGCCAGCTCCGCCTGCCGCCGCATCTGCACGGCGATGATATCCTCGCTCTCCGGCTCGATGCCGCCGGTGTCGATGAGGGTGAAGCTGTGGCTGAGCCACTCCGCGTCCGCGTAGATGCGGTCCCGGGTGACGCCGGGGGTGTCCTCCACGATGGAGAGCCGCCGCCCGATCAGCTTGTTGAAAAGGGTGGATTTGCCCACGTTGGGCCGCCCCACGATGGCTACCAAAGGTTTGCTCATAGTTCGTCTCCAAATATCAACTCAATGAATTCCTTGCCGCCGCCAAAGGGCAGTATGCGGCGACCCAGTTTTTCTTCCAGTTCGGACAGCGTCACACCGTCCAAAAACACGCTGTCCTTCTCCCGCAGCATGTTCCGGGGGATCAACAGGGGGCCGTCCCCCGGCCCCGGGAAGGCAGCCATCAAATCCCCCGCCGTCACCAGCCCCGCCACATGGACGTTGCCGCCGAAAAAACGATTCTGAACGGGGACTACGTCTGCATAAATATTGTAATCTTCTAAATATTTATACAGATCCCGGAAGAAGGGGTTGGCCGCCGTGCCCCCCGCCACCGTTATCTGACGTGGCGAGGGAAGGGGCGTTTTTTCCGCCAGCGCCTCCCGGAAATCCAGCTCGAACAGCCGCAGCAGGCCCACGCCGTTTTCGATCTGGGGGAAGTCCCCGTAGCTGACCGCAGGCGGCAAGGGCAGCTCCGCCGTTAAGTACCATTCGTCGGAGAGGTAAAAGAATGTATCGTCCCACTGTTCCCGGTACTGGGCCTGTTTCTTTTCTCCGTATTCGATCAAGGCCCGGGCCTCGTCCACCGTGTACCCTCGGAGGGGATACAGCCCCTCCCTATATTTGGTCAGCCCCACGGGCACGGCGGCGACGGAGGCGCAATAGGGGTAGAGGGAGGCAAGGTCGGCAAGGGTCCGCTCCAGGGCTTCCCCGTCGTTGAGGCCGGGACAGAGGACGATCTGGGTGTGGAAGGTGATGCCCGCCTCCTTGAGAGCGGTCAATCGCTCCATGATCCGGCCCGCCGTGGGGTTAGACATGAGCTTCACCCGCAGCGCCGGGTCCGTGGAATGGACCGACACATACAGGGGGCTGACCCGCCGCTTCAATATGCGCTCAAACTCCGCCTCGGACACGTTGGTGAGGGTCACGTAGTTGCCCATGATGAAGGACAGCCGCCAGTCGTCGTCCTTCACGTTCAGGGAGCTGCGGATACCCTTGGGCATCTGGTCCACGAAGCAGAACAGGCACCGATTCTTGCAGGTCTGCATTCGGTCCATGAGAGTGGTCTCGAAGCACAAACCGAGAGGCTCCCCCACCTTCTTGCGGACCAGATACCGAAGCTTCTCCCCTGAGCGCTCCACCTCCACCACCAGGCGGCTGCGAACGGAGAGGGCCTCATAGTCGATCAGGTCCTTCACCGGCTCCCCGTTGACGGACAGCAGCCGATCCCCCGCCCGCAGCCCCTCCCGGGCTGCCGGGGAATCCGCCTCCACTCGGGTGATCACTTTTCCCTGCGCATTCCTATCCATTATACGCTTACCATATCACAGTTTCTCCCGGTTTTCAAGGCAGGAAAAAGGGGGCTGTATGAAAAGCCCCTTGACGTTTATGCTTCGTCTGTCTTTATTTTCCCACGCAGAAGCGGGCGAAGATGCGGTCGATGATGGCGGCGTCCACGTCCCGGCCGGTGATGGCGCCCAAATGGTGCAGGGCCTCCCGCACGTCCGTGGCGATCAAGGTGAGCTCGGAAGCGGTCTGGGCGTGGGCCAAGGCAGCGCTGGCATTATCCAGGGCCTTGATGTGGCGCTCGTTGGTGATGGCCGCCCCCTCCCTGGCCCCGGACAGGGCCACAATACGGCGTTTGAGCTTGTCGAGGCCGTCACCTGTCCTGGCGCTGACGGTCAGCTCCCCGAAGGAATCGGCCCCCTGCAGAAGGTCCCCCTTGCTGCGCAGGATCAGGCGGGTCTTCCCCTCGGTGAGGGTCAACAGCTGTCGGTCCTCCTCAGTGAGGGCCTGGGTGCCGTCAAGGAGCAGCAAAACCACGTCCGCCCTGTCGAGTGCCGCGCGGGCACGGTCGATGCCGATTTGCTCCACCAGGTCCTCGCTCTCCCGGATGCCCGCCGTGTCCACCAGGCGCACGGGTACGCCGAAGAAGGCGGTCTCCTCGTCCAGAGTGTCCCGGGTGGTGCCGGGAAGATCCGTGACGATGGCCCTGTCCTTGCCGATGAGAGCGTTCAAGAGGGAGCTTTTGCCCACGTTGGGCCGGCCCACCAGGGCCACATAGACCCCCTCCCGCAGGACCCGACCCTGGCGGCCCTCCGCGATCAGGGCGTCGATCTCTGTTTTTGCCTGGTTCAGGCTCTCCGGCAAGGCCGCCGATACGTCCTCCTCCACCTCGTCGGGGTAGTCCACTGCCGCGTCGATGGCGCTGAGGCTGTCCAGGAGCAAGTCTTCCACGGCATGGATGCGCTCCTTCAGCTTCCCGTGCAGCTGATCGAGGGCCGCTTTCAGGCTCTCCTCCGCCCGGGCGCTGACCACATCCATGACCGCCTCGGCCTCGGAAAGGTCCATCTTGCCATTGAGAAAGGCTCTTTTGGTGAACTCGCCGGGCTCCGCCGGCCGGGAACCGGTCTTGCTCAAGCGCTCCAAAAGACGGGCCACCGTGCGGCTACCCCCGTGGCAGGAAAGCTCCAGCATGTCCTCCCCGGTGTAGGTCATGGGCCCAGGCAGGAAGCAGGCCATGCCGTCGTCCAGCACCCTCTCCCCATCCAGCATGCGGACAAAGCGGAGCATCCGGGGCGTTTTACCAATGTCCCGATCCAGCATCTCCCGGGCGATATCCGGACACAAGGGCCCCGACACCCGTATGAGGGCGATGGCTCCGCCGATGGCGGTGGAAGGGGCGTAGATGGTGTCAGCAGCCATTCTGGACTCCTTTTCTTAAGGAATGATTGAAAGCTCACACCTTTTCTTGAAAGAAAAGGTGTCCAAAAGAACTTTAAGAAGGGAACATAATCTTCTCTATGAAGATACTTCCCTTCTTAAGTTTCTCTTTTTGGGCACCTTTTTCTCTTTTTCAAAAGAGAAAAAGGTGCAAACAAAGTTCAATCTTCAGGTGTAATTATAACACGCCTATTGGGCTCCTCACCTTCACTATGGGTGGTGACGCCCCTAAAGCCCTGAAGCGCGGAGTGGATGACCCGGCGCTCGTAGGGGTTCATGGGCTCCATGGCGAAGGAACGGCCGGACTTGGCCACCTTCAGGGCATTGCGGCGGGCAAGGCGGCGAAGGGTGTCCTCCCGGCGGGCCCGGTAGCCCTCGGTGTCGATGGAGATGCGGCGATAGCCGTTCTCCTTCCTATCCTTGTTCTCAAAGAGGGAGACGATATACTGCAGTGCGTCCAGGGTCTCGCCCCGACGGCCGATCAACAGCCCGTTGGTGTCGGAGTCGATCTTGAGCTTGATGCCCTCCTCGTTCTCAAAGGCGGACACGGTGCCATTGACGCCCATTTTCCCCAGCAGCTCCTGCAGAAACCTGGCGGAATCCAGCTCCTTAGCGAGCTCCTTGGAATACGGCACCTCCTCCACGGGGACAGCAGCTTCCTTCTCCTCCCGGGGCTGCTCCCGGCGGCGGTCGGACCGCTTGTCGCTGCGGCCACGACCCTCCCGGCGGTCGTCCTTGCGGTCACGACGCTCCCGACGCTCCTCCCGCTGCTCTCGCCGCTCCTCGTTGATGGCGGCAAAGTCGGGGACCACGGGGGTCTCCCGCTCCACCAGGCGCACGATGGCGTTGCGGGCGCCGAAGCCGAAGATGCCCTTCGTCTCGCTCTGAACGGTGATGATATCCACCTGGTCGATGGTCACGCCCATCTCGTTGAGGCCGTGGAAGATGGCTTCGTCCACGGTCCTGCCGGAAAATTCCATACTTCTCATGGGTCAGTTGCTCTCCTTTATCAGCTTAGCTTCCCGCTTTCTTTTATCCCGTTCGATGATGGCCGGAAGCTTTTTGTTCAAGATGACGTTGATGCACGTGGCGATGACGTTGCTGAGGATCCAGTAGATGGAGAAGGTGGCGTCATACTGCCAGCAGAAGAACACGGACATGGCGGGCATGATGTACATCATGCTCTTGCCCATGTTGGCCGCCTGGTTCGCGGCACTGTTGGTATTCTCCTCCTTCTTCTTCTGGTTCTGCTGCTGCATGGACACCCAGGAAAGGAGGAACGACGTGCCGCCGGCCAGGATGGGCAGGATGGCGTACCCGTTCACATAGCCCTTATAGGCGTCGATGCAGGAGCCCATGATGGTCTCGTAGGCGGCGAGGAACGCGGCGTTGTCCTCGGCGATGGTTAGCGCCCCCGCGGCGTCCTTCACGAAGAAGCCCATCCGCAAGAGGAGCTCATCAAGGGCCTGCTGGTGCTCGGTGTAGAAAATGAACTTGTCCACCGTGGTGCTCTTGGTCAGGGCGAAGGTGCGCCAGAACTGCTCGCCGGTGAGCACGGCGGAGCTGGTCAGATTATCGGGCCGCCAGATGTTGAGGATCCAGAAGAACTTATACTGGTTGAAAAGGGCGATGCCGGCTTGGGGTTCCTTGTCCATGGTGAGGAGCAAGGAGAGCATCTGCTCGTTGGACCAGGCGCGGAAGGCGTTGATGAACATGAAGAGCAGGGGCATCATGATGAGCAGAGGCAGGCACCCGGACATGGTGCTCACGCCCTTCTCCTTCATGAGCTTACTGCGCTCCTGGTTCATGCGTTTGGGGTCGTTCTGGTATTTCTTCATGATGCGGTCCAAATCCGGCTGGATCTCCTGCATCTGCATGGAGGACTTGCGGGATTTGATATCGCCGAATACGGTCAAACAGCGAACACCTAAGGTAAAGAGGAAGATGGTCAATACGATGGCGTAGGACGCCTGCATGCCCGTGGAGGACATGAGGGTCTCATAGAGCCAGCGCATGCCGGCCAACAACCACCGGGTGAGAAAGAAGGAATTAGTCAATGTGATTCTCCTTTATTACCTGTGCGTTTTCAGGGAACGGGGTCGTAGCCGCCCTTGCAGAAGGGATTGCAGCGTAGAATCCGCCAGATGGCCAGGCCCGTGCCCTTCAAGGCACCGTATTTCGTGATGGCCTCCCAGGCATACTGAGAGCAGGTAGGGGTGAAGCGGCAGTGAGCAGGAAAGCAGGGCGAGATATGCCTTTGGTAGAACCGGATCAGAGCAAGCAGCGCCTTCTTCACGGCTGGACCTCCCCTATCATCGGCTCTTCATAGACACCTGCGCGGATGAGGGCGCTCACCATGCTCCTCTGCATGGAGAGGAAGGGCGCCGTCAAGGCGGCAGAACGGGCAATGAAGATCAGGTTATACCCGGACTTCACCGAGGGGAGCAGAGGCGAAAAGCAGGCTTTCAGGCGGCGCTTAGCCCGGTTGCGCTGGACGCTGTTGCCGATCTTTTTGGATACGGAAAAACCGACCTGGACCTTGCCCTTTCGGTTCCGGGCCGTCACCAACACGAAGCTTCCACCGCCGACCTGACGGCCGGTCCGATAGGTAAATCGAAACTCCTTATGCCGTTTCAGGGAGTACGTCCGATTCAAAAGCCGACCAATACTTTCCCATAAATAGCAACGCACGGCAAGCTGAGAGCCTGCCGCAGCGCTACAAAGATTGCGGCGTATGCCGCGTCGCGGAAGCCTTGCTTCCGAACTCCGCCAGGAAGGCGCCTAAGGTACTCAGGCGCTCAGCTTCTTGCGGCCTTTGGCGCGCCTGCGCTTCAACACGTTGCGGCCATCCGCCGTGGCCATGCGTTTACGAAAACCATGGACCATGCTCCGCTGCCGTTTCTTCGGCTGGTAAGTGCGTTTCATGCCATACACCTCACTTAGTTTAGGATATCTTCATGGAAAAAAGCGCCCAACGCGCTATCCTCCAAAATGAACCTTGATTATTATACGGGAAAGGGTATTCCCTGTCAAGAAGAATTTTCAACAGAAAAAGCGGCGTTTGAGCCGCCGCCAACGGTCAAAGTTCATCCCGAAGGCTGTCAAGAAGAGCGTCAGAAGCGGCGTTATTCTTCCCGAAGCTGTGCTTTGCACCGCGAGCGGGAGAAAACGCCGCTAATTTGCGGCAAATAATTAAAACGAAATGGCGTCCCCCGCCATTTCTTCCTTTATGATACACTATAAAAACCTATACCGCAAATGGTCTGGCGCCCTTATCGGCAGCCTTAGGCACCACCCACAAGCGGCAGAAATTCTTCTTCACCTCGCCCGCTGGATGCGGAGAGCTCCGCCACCAAAACCTGGCGGGCGGTGAGATACATCTTTCGCTCCCCGGCAGAGAGGCCCCGCTCCCGATCCCGCTTCATGAGGCACTTGACCACGTCGGCCACCACCAGGGCGTCCCCTTGCTTGAGCTTATCGAGATTCTCCCGATAGCGTTGATTCCAGTTGTCGCTCTCCTCCGAACAGTCGTCCGACTTAAGATACGCCACCACCCGGTTGCAGGTACCTTCGTCGATCAACGGACGCAGGCCCACATTTTGGGCGTTCTTCACCGGCACCAGGGCCGTCATGCGCCCCAAGAGAAAACGAAGCAGATAATACTGATTGGTCTCGCCCAGGATGCTTTGCTCCTCAATTGCTTCCACCGTGCCCACCCCGTGCATGGGATAGCAAACCATATCACCCACCTGAAACATGCGCAGCCTGCCTCCTTTCCCTATATCTGTAAAAAAGTATACCATATGAGCGCCGGAATTGTCAAAGGAAATATTATTACAAAAATTTGTTATTATAGTACAGGTGTTGCAGTGTGTCAAGCACTTTTTCAGCATTTTTAGCGACCGTTTTAAAGCTAAAGCAAAAAAACAGGACGGAATAGCGTCCTGTTTTCACTTGAATCTTTTTTTGGATCGGTCACGGGGTGCCGCTACCCGTTCCCTCGCTCGTCATAGGACTCATAGAGGGACTGACGGATTCAGAAGCCATGGGTGTTCCGCTGGGCTCGGGAACGACCGTGATAAGGGCCGTAGCCACGGGCTCCATAGTGGCCGTTTGCGTGGGCACAGCGGTGGCCACGGGCTTGACGCTGGCGCGGCAGGTGCAGCCGCCCAGCAGCGCGCTAATGGTCAGCATCGTTCCAAGAAAGATCCGGATCTTGTTTCGTTTCAAGGGGCATACCTCCTTTTTCCAAGTGATGCCCTTAGTCTTGCCTCTGTGCAACGAAAACATACAACCCAGGTTTTGCCAATTTTTTGGCCTCCACCAATGCCACCTTCGCCCTTCCCTCATGGCTTATCAGCTCCATCCTTTTGGGCTCCAGCCGGTTCTCCCGCAGCAGCTCGAACAGATCAACAAGGCTCTCCGCCCGAAACGAGAGGCATAGCCGCCCGCCGTTGTTCAGCAGCTGAAAAGCTGCTGATATAAAATCGTGAAGCCGATCCCCGTGCCGCTGCCGGGCTCGCTGAGGGGCCTCCCCCGCCGAGGCTTGGGAATAGTAGGGTGGGTTCATGGTGACGAGATCGAACCAGCCGCAGCCCAGGGTCTTGGGCGCCTCTCGAACATCCAGCTCATAGAAAGGGATGTCCTGTCCGTTTCTTTCGGCAGACAGGCGACCGAGGCGCAGCTGGGCCTCGTCCACGTCGAGCCCCACAAAGGGGCAACCGTAGAGGGCGTTGGCATAGAGGGGGATGACGCCGTTGCCCGTGCCCAGGTCCACCGCCCGTTCGTGCTTTTTCGCATGCAGAAAATGGACGAGGCGCACCGGGTCCTCCGTGAAGCGGCCCAAAGCCTCGTCCTGATAGATGCCGTAGTGTTCGAATTGCAGGCTTTCCCAGCGCATGGGATCAATACTGACCGATGACGTCAATGGAGACGCCGGTGTAGTAGTGCGTGAGGATGGTCCTGTAGTCCGCCCCGTCGGCAGCCATGCCGTTGGCTCCCGCCTGGCTCATGCCCACCCCGTGGCCAAAGCCCTTGGTGCGGAAGATCACGTCGCTGTCCGTGATCTCCACGGTGAACATGGAGCTGTCCAGGCCGAAAATCTTTCGGGCGGTCTTGCCGGTGATCACGTCCTCCCCCAGCTGAAGCTTTTCCACCCGGCCGCTGGGATAGAGGGAAAGGGTCTTGACCTGGCTTTCCAGATTCTCCAGCGTCATATGGGCATTGGGCCGGGCGCCGTTCACCCGCTCCACGAAGGCCGCCCGGGCGAAGGTCACCTGGCCGGTCTGGCGGCTGCCGATCTCATGGGCGCTCTCCACGGACCTCAAATAGGGGATAGCGTTAGAATACACGTTCTCGCTGTTCTCCGTCCAACCACCGGAAGCGCCGTGATACATGGCGTCGATGACCTTGCCGTTGTAGAGCATGACCTCCCCCGCCGTATCCATAACGGCTTTCGCCAGGAGGGAATAATTGTAGGTGTAGCGCACACCCCAGGTCTTGTGCATCTGGGCCTCGGTGCGGTAGGTCTGACAGCAGCTGCTGGAGGTGCAAATATCCGCTTTGGGGTTGGTCTTGCAGCCGCCGTGCTGGATGGAATAGAGGGTGTAGGAGCGAGCGGCCACTACCTGGGCCTTAAGGGCCTCAAGGCCGTAGGAGGCAGGCATCTCCCCGGCTACCACGCCCAGGATGTACTCCTCCAGCAGCATCTCCCGTATCTCCCCTTCATCCGGGAAAAACACGTTCACGGTGGTCCGGTGGACCTTGGTGAAGTTGATATCCACCGGCAGAGGCGACCAGGTGGGCGCGGCGATGATGGGCTCCTCCCTCTCCTCTGTCACGTAGGCTTCTCCCGCCGGCAAGGCGCAGGCACGAACGACCCCCACGATGAGTAGCACCACCGCCACCAGCAGGAGCGTGAGCCCCAGCAATATGGGCCAGTGGACGGTATAGACCTTCTGTTTTCTACGGGAATGCTTCTTCTTGCTCATGGTATCATTATATGCGGTATTTATTACATAATAAATAGAAAAATGACGAACAAGCGGTAAACTTTTTCAGGCTGCCGGTAAGGGAGGCAGACCATTTGCGGCAAATCGTTCATTTGTACAGCTTCGGGTCGGAGAAAACGGCTTTTGCTCCCCTTCCTGACAGCCTGTTTCTGTCCCATTCCCCGCCTTGCAAGTTGTTTTTCCCTATGGTATACTCTCAGCATATGAACATCCACTTTTCACCCGAGGCCCAAAAAAGGGAGCAGACCCCGGTGGACAACCTGTTCTTCAGCGAATTCATGCCCGACGCCGACGGCGAGGCGGTGAAGGTGTACCTCTATGGGCTCATGCAGTGCCGCTATCCCTCCATGGGGGAGGTGTCCGTTTCCGAGGCTTTAAACCTGCCCGAGGGGGCCGTCCAGGCCGCCTTCGTTTACTGGCAGAGCAAGGGGCTGGTCCGCATCCTGAAGGAACAGCCTTTAGAGGTGGAGTATCTCACCGTGGAGCAGCCGGCGGTGACCACGGCGGTGCCGCTGAAATATCAGGCCTTTATCCGCGCCCTCAACGAGCTCATTGCCCCCCGCCGCTTCAATATGAACGAGCTGGGGCACATCTACGACTGCATCGAGACCTTCCATCTGGAGGAGAAGACGGTGCTGGAGCTGGTGAGCCACTGCATGGAGGAGAAGGGCCGCAACGTGCGCGTCCAGTATATCCTCACCGTGGCAAAGAGCTGGGCGGATGCGGGCATCGTGACCTATGAGCAGGCCCGGGCCTATATCGCCAACGCCATCGTCCGCAAGCACGGGGCCACCATGGTGCTGCGCCGCTGGAACAAGCGCCGCTCCCCCACGCTGGATGAGATGGCCCTATACGACAGCTGGGTGAAAGAGTGGGGCTTTGACGACGAAGCCATTCTGGCGGTATGCCCCCGGCTCACCAACACAGGAAGCCCCTCCTTCGAGGCCCTGGGCGATCGGCTCCGGGAGCTTTACGAACAGAACAAGGTGAAGGTCGAGGACATCAAGGCCGACAGCGAGATGATCAGCGACGAGCGGGAGTTCGCCCGCATGGTCTTTGCCCGCATGGGCAAGGTGTCGGTGCCCACCAAGGACGAGGTGCGGCAGCTTTCCGTGTTCCTCAGCGGTCCGGACGGCCTCCCCCGGGAGGTGGTGCTCCTCGCTGCAGAGGAGTGCGCCGACGCGGAGCGGCCCTTTGGGAAGCTGAAGGCCATTTTGAAGGACTGGATGGAGCGAAAGATCCGCACCGTGGAAGAGGCCCAAAAGGCGCTGGCGGAGAAACAGGCCGCGTATACCCGTTCCAACGGTTCCAAGATGCGGAAAAACAATACGTTTTTCAATTATTCCGGGGCAAATGTTGCCCATGTGGATTTAAAGGACATTGAGTTAACTTTGGATGACGAGCTATGAATGCGAATTATGACGCTTATTATTCCGACCTGCACCGACGGGCTGTGTGCCAACTGGAATCGCGGCGGCGGGAATGTGAAGCCCTGGACCCGGCTTTCGCCGCCCTGCAAACGAAACGAAGTCGGGTGTTCTCCATGCCTGCCCAGGGAGGCAAGCTGGCCCTTTCCACCATCCGATTGGAGGAGGAAGGACTGCTGAAGCAATACGGACTGCCCAAGGACTATTTGCAGCTTGCCTATACCTGCCCCCTTTGCAAGGACACAGGATACGTGGGCGAGCCTATCAAACAAAAGTGCGCCTGCCGGTTGAAGCTGGAGCAACGAGATAGAGTGGAAGCCGGCCGCATCAACGAAAGAGAGACCTTCTCCCATTTCAACGAAGGGATATATCCCGATCAAGGCTCTTTGGAGAATGGCAGAATAATAGCCACCCTTTGTCAGAGATACGCGAAGGCTCTGCCTCATCCCAAGATACCCCAGCTGTATCTGTACGGTCCCGGGGGTCGGGGCAAGAGCTTCATGGGCAACGCCATCGCTGCCGATGCCATCGAGCAGGGCATCGACGCCTTGCGGCTCACCGCCTACCGCATGATAGAGGAGGTCATGGAGGGGTTTTCCACCAACACCTCCCCCCTGTCCCGGTTCACCAGTGTGCCGTTGCTGGTGCTGGACGATCTGGGCACGGAGCCCATGATCCCCAACGTAACGGCGGAGAGCCTGTTCGCCATCGCAGACCAGCGCAATTCCTCTCGATTGGCCACGGTGTACATCAGCAATCTCGATCAAGACGAGCTGGCTACGCGATATCAGGAGCGCATCGCTTCCCGGATCACGGACGCCTCCATCACGAAAGCGATTTATTTCAAGGGGGGCAGTCTCAGAGGCATCAAGGAGAAGAACCGCTGATGCTGTACCTCGTCGCCACCCCCATCGGGAACCTGGGGGACATCACCTATCGGGCCGTGGAAACGCTGGGGCGCTGTGACGAAGTCTGGTGTGAGGACACCCGGCAAAGTGCCAAGCTCCTCAACCACCTGAACCTCAAAAAGCCCCTCGTAAGCTGCCACGAATACACCCAAAAGGAGAAGGCGCCCCAGCTTTTGGAGAAGCTCCGAGCGGGGCTCAGCATCGCCTACGTGTCCGACGCGGGCATGCCGGGCATCTCCGACCCGGGGGCTGTTTTGATCCAGGCGTGTATTGAGGCGGGCCTCCCCTACACCGTCCTCCCCGGCCCCTCGGCGGTGCTGACGGCGGCGGTGCTGTCGGGGCTGCCGCTCGACAGGTTCACCTTCTTTGGTTTTTTACCCCGAGAGGGCACGGAGCGCAAAAGGGCTTTATCTGACCTCTCTGCCTGCGGCTGTACGGCCATCCTCTACGAGAGCCCGCATCGGGTGAAGGATACCCTTTCAGACGTGCTGAACGCCGCCGGGGACTGCCCCTGCGCCCTGGTGCGGGAGCTGAGCAAGGTTCACGAAAGCTGCCAAAGGGGCCATATTACAGAGATCCTTGCCGCCCTGCCTGAAGAGGTGAAGGGCGAATGCGTTTTGCTGTTTAGCGTACCGAAAAATGTGGAAGCGTCGCCCACAGAACAAGAGCTGGACGCGCTGCTTATTCAGCTCATGGATCACATGACCTTGAAGGACGCCGCCCGAGAGGCCAGCGAGGCGCTGAAGCTGCCCAAGAAGCAGGTGTATACAAGGGCGCTGGAATTGAAAAGCAAGTAAACGAAAAGCCTGCCGGCGGTCCGACAGGCTATTTCTTTGCGCTATTGTCACATCACATAGTCGACGGCGTTGATGACCTTCACGTTGGGGTTGAGGTGGAGGCTCCCGGTCACCATGTCCGCAATGCCGTCCATGGCCTCCCCCATGCTGCCGATCATGGCCACGTCCTTCGACACGGCGCTGACGGCGGCCTCCTGCTCCTCGGTGCAGAAGACCTTGGCGCAGTCGGCGATGGAGAGCCGCTCCAATATGAGCTCCGGCGCCACATCCTTGGCGATGCGCACCATGGCGCAGTCCGTCACCTGGACCCCGTCCGGGTACTTCTCCAGCAGCTTCGTATCCACGGCGGCCCGAACCACGTCCTCGATGACCTTGCCGTAGGGCTTTTGGATGACCAACTCCTCATACTCCGCGCCGATCTCCTCGAAGGCGTCCACCAGGTCCTGGGGGATCTTCACCTGGCCGTTCACGTACAGGTACTCGATCTCGGGGATCACGTCGGCGGCCTCCGGCTTCACGATCAAGTCCCCGTTGATGTAGAGCTTGGTGCCGTGCTTCTTCAAAAAGCGCCTGTCCATGATCGCGTAGCCGTTGGCGAACTTGGTGCCGTCGGGGACGACGAGGATGTCCGTGTCCTCCGTCAGCAGGGGCGTCACCGCCTCCGCCAGGGACTCCGCGACGAGCGCCAGCCGGCTGGCGAAGCGGACGCCCTTCTCCGCCAGTTTTTCCACGTTCAGCTCAGCGTCCGTGAACACCAGCCGCCGGGAGGCCCAGTAGAGGGCGTTCTCCCGGACCCGCAGGGGGAAGGTCCTGTCGATGACGGCGTTGCGCCGCAGCAGGATGGCCCCGTCCGGATAGGTCTCGGTGGAGCCATTGACGCTCAGGTTGGTGAGCTTTCCTGCCATGCTCTTAGGCACGATGACGGCCCCGTTCACCCGGATCCTCTGATAGGCACGGGCGGCCTCCAAGGCATCCTCGCCGATGGTCAGCGCCCCGTTCACCATGAGCATGGCCCAGACGCCCGCCTGGGGGGCGGCGTCGGCGGTGAGCTCATAGGCGCCGTTATGGCTGTTGACGCGCACATCGTCCCCGGCGGGCACCTCCAGCACGTCCGCCGCGTTCAGCATCACGTTGTACCGGTTCAGCAGCTCCTTGGTCTGGGCGGTGACCAGCACCATGGCGCTGTTCACGATGACCTGCTCATAGCTTTGCAGCGTCTCCTCGCTGACGGTCCGCATGTCGCAGGTGGCGCAATTCACGATCATCTTCTTCATGGCTGTGTCCTCCTAAACGGTCTTATTTCAGTTTGAAAAGGCTCATGGGGTACAGGATCGCTTCCGGGAACCGGTCGAAGGTGGGCCGGTTCTCCTGCCTGTCCCGGACGACCGGGCGATAGGCTTCCTGCAAGTCCTGCGTTTTTCTTACGTGCTTCATAGGCTCATCTCCTTTTTCAATAGCTGTCTGGCGCGAAGGAGCTTGGTGCGGACGGTGGCGGACGGCATATCGAACATCTCGCTGAGCTCCACGGCGCTGTACCCTTCGAGGTACCGGAGCCGGAAGAGGGCCCTGTCCTCCTGGGGAAGCCTAAGGAGCAGCAGCTCCGTTTCCGCCCGGGAGAAGCCGTCCTCCTCCCGCTCCTCCTCATCGAGGAGCAAGCGCTGCTTTCGCTGCAGGAGGGCGCTTCTGCGCACGTCGTCCAGGAAGAGGTTTTTGGCCGCCTTGTAGAGCCAGGCCCGCTGCTGTTCCGGGGGATACCCGTCCATGACTTCCTCCCGTTCCAGGGCCTTCAAAAAGGTCTCCTGGACCAGGTCCAGCGCCATCTCGCGGCTGCGGCACATCTGCAGACAATACCGCATCAGCTCCTCATAATGGCGTTCGTACAGGTCCCGGGTCATCGGTGTCCATCCTTTCCCTTCGCGTTACATCTATATAACGAACCACGGCGTCAAAACGTTTCAAAGAAAATGAAAACGGAGCCGAAAAAGTTCGGCTCCGAATCGAATCAAAGGGAAGCGATGCTGGCCACGATGGTGAAGATGAGGCCCATGACCATCAGCAGCGCCATGAAGATACACATCCAACGGACGAATCGGCTGCGCATGCTCTCTCCTTACGCGGCCGGATCGAAGGCGTTCACGATGTCGTCGTCGATGACGATGTCGGCCTTCTCCCGCCAGGCGTCCACCTGCTCGCTGTAATACTCGTTCTCCTCGTGGCTCTTGAGGGTGCTGTCGATCTTGTCCTTGACCTCCTCATAGGGCACCACGCCGATGGTCCCCTCCACCCGCTTCACCAGGTAGTAGGTGGCGGTGGCGTTGCCGTCGGCGTCCGTCCCCTCCACGGCGACCAGGGTCACGTCGCCGATAGCCGCTGCGCTGGCTTCAGCATAGACCGTGGCGTCGAAGGCGCTGTCGTTTTCGGCGATGGCCTGGGGCGCGTCACCCAGGGCCTTGCCGTTCTCGTTCTCATTGTCGTCGCTGGCGAAGAAGGTCTCAAAGTCCTCGCCGCCCTGGATCTTCTCCAGGATCTCGTTGGCCTTCGCCTCGTCGGAGAGCTGGAGCACCCGGACGAAGATGAAGTCCTCGGGGATATAGAGGTAGGGGATGTCCGTGTAGCCCTGGGCCACATAGGACTCGGTCAGGGAATAGGCGCCCTCCGTGTAAACGTCCTGGTAATGCTCCTTCACATAGTCCGCGTAGATGTCCTTGAGCTCCTCCTCGGTCACGTTCCGCTCAGCGGCGAAATGCTCCTGAAGCTTCTCAGCATACTTCTGGGCCAGGGCGGAATGCTCGTTGCGTTCGGCGAAGGTCTTCTGGCTGATGCCCATATTGGAGAGGTAATTGGCCAGCATGGTGGTCGCATAGGTCTCGGGCGTCTGGGAACCGGAGGACTTGGCGCTCTCCAGAATCTGGTCCTTCAGGTTGGTCAAGGCCGCCTGGCCCTCCTCCTTCACCTCCGCCAGCTCCTCAGCCGTCAACGTGATGGCCAGGTCCTTGGCCATGGCGATATATACCTCGTTGTCGATGAGGCTGTTGAGGATATCGTTCTTCAGGCTCTTCATGCCCGCCTCGGTGGAGGTATCGTAATACTGACCGTAGCCATAGTACATGGCATACATATTGTAGGTGTCGATATTGCTGTAGTAGTTGGATAGGCTCACGGCATACTGGTTCTTGGTGATCTTCGCGCCGTTCACCGTAGCCACGGTCTTGTTGCGGGTGAAGTAGTTGTCCCCAAAGGAATCCTTCCGAAGCACCATGATGAGAGCCGCCGCCAGCACGATGATGGCCAGGACCGCCGCGGCAATGGCGATGATCTTCTTGGTTTGACGATTCATGTTCTATTCTCCTGTTTTTTCTAAACAATCCTGTGAATTATAGTATAAAAGACCGCCCTTGTCAATTCAAAGGCGGCCCCTTCCAGGCTTTTTTCACGATTATTTCAAACGAAGATAGGCAGCCATGCCCCCCGTGCGTCCCTCCCGCCGATAGGAATAGAGGTTCATGGTCTCCTTCGTGCAGACGCCCATGAGGGCGATGTTTTCCGGTCTCACGCCCTGCTCCATAAACTGACAGACCGCCACCTGCCAAAGATCCACCGTAGGATTGCCCCGCTCGTTGACGCCTCGGAGGGGACAGATGGGAAAGGCGGCCTCGAAATCCTCACAAACGTCCTCCCCCACCTCGAAGCACTTCGGGCAGATGGAGGGGCCTACGCCGCAGAGCATGTCCCCGGCGTCGGAGCCGTAGGCTTCCTTCATTTGAGCGATCACGTTCCCGCCGATGCGGCCCAGGGCGCCCCGCCATCCGGCGTGGCAAAGGCCGATGGCTTTATGTACCGGATCGAAGAAATAAAAGGCCATGCAGTCGGCGTGACCGGTGATGAGAGTGACCTCCGGATCGTCGGTAATGAGGCCGTCGCAGGGGGGCAGACTCTCCCTTGTGTAGCCCCTGCCCCGGTCCCGCCGGTCCACCCGCCGGACCGTGATCCCGTGTTCGTAGCTGTCCATGACCATGGAACCTGCGGGAAAGCCGGCGCCGCGGCTGAAGCGGCGGTAGTTCTCCATGACGTCCGCCCGCTCGTCGTTGGTAAAACTCAGATTCAACCCTGTGAACGGCGCTTTGCTGACGCCGCCCATGCGTGTGGAAAAGCCGTGGTCGATTTCACACCGCGCTGAAAAAGACGGCAGGGTGTAGATACCCACGCCTCCCTGCTCCCGGTAGGCAAAGTCCGGCCGTATTCGGCCGTATGCTTCCTGAAAGGTTGAGCTGTCCATCACGCGCCGGCGTTCTCGTCCAGGAGCCGCTGCAGCTCCTCCATGAAGGTCTGGGTGTCCTTGAACTCCTTATACACAGAGGCAAAGCGCACGTAGGCCACCTCGTCCACGCCCTTGAGCTGCTTCATGACCAGCTCGCCCAGGGTCGCTGTGCTGACTTCGGAATCCAGGGAGTTGTTCACCTCCCGCACGATGCGCTCCACCATCTGGTTCTGCACGTCCGTGGAGATGGGACGCTTCTCACAGGCCTTGCGGATGCCGGTGGCGATCTTTTCCCGCTCAAAGGGCTCCCGGCGCCCGTCCCGCTTGACCACCATGACGGGGTTCTCCTCTATCCTTTCGAAGGTGGTGAACCGACGGCCGCACTGGATGCACTCCCGCCGGCGGCGAATGGCCGTGCTGTCCTCATTGGGGCGGCTGTCCACGACCTTGCTCTCCATGCTGCCGCAGTAACGACACTTCATTGGCATTTCCTCCGATGGCACGTTTATTACCAATTAAGTATAGCATCATTTCCGGCGCGGATTCTGTAAATTTGCTATTAACAATTCAGGCCGGGAACTCCCTCAGATCCACCAAAATCACGTCCTCCCCGATCTTCTGGATGCGGCAGAAGGGGATCACCAGGCCGTCCTTTGCGCGTAGAAGGCTCAGCATGCTCCGCTCGCCGGGCACGATGATGGAGAGGATCATCCCCGTGCACAGATCCATTTCAAGATCCGTCACGCATCCCAGCCGTCCCCCGTCGCAAATGTTAATGACCTCCTTGCACTTCAGGTCCGAAAACGTCGTTCGAATTTCCATGAGTCTCCTCCTCCTTCCCATCCTATGCCCCGTCGATCCCTGTCAGAACTTGACGAACCCGGGGACAGCAGGTACAATATCCATGCTGCCGAAGAAAATTGGGAGTGGGGAGGATTGAAAGCATGAAAAAAGCGTTGGCTCTGCTGTTGCTTTTCTGCCTGCTGCTGACGGCCGGCATGCAAAACGCCGCCCGTGCGGAATCCGAAGCCTCAGCCACCTCCACGCCCCCATCCATGCCCACCCCCACGGCCATCTCCGTGATCCTGTCGGGAGTCTCTCCTTCCCCCACGCCCACGCCTGCACTCACGCCAAGTCCCTCCCCCGCTAAGACGCCCACACCGGAACCCACGCCCTTCACCATCGTTTGGATGTCCGATACCCAGAATATGACCCGTGACCAGGTGGACGTCCTCGACAGCATGCGGGATTGGATACTGGCGAACCGGGAGAAGGAGAATATCCAGTTCGTGATTCACACCGGGGACGTGATAGACGGGTTCACCCCCGCCATGTTCGAGAACGCCGCCGCCTTCCTGGTGCCCATCCTGGAGGTGCTGCCCGGTATGGTGGTCAGCGGCAATCACGACATCTCCAAGGATGGCAGCCAATGGTATTTCACTCAGCGGCCCTATGCCCAACTGGTCCAGAAGGAGGGCCAGACCTATCGGGACGGTGCCGCCTGCTACGTCACCTTCCGCGCCGGAGGCACCGATTTTCTGGTGTTCGGGATCGGATACAGCATCTCCTGCCCCGGCTGGATGCAGCAGATCATTTCAGAGCATCCTGAGCATGTGGTGATCACCGTCATTCACAGCGGGATGGCCGAAAATGGTCACATCTCCGGTCCTATGAAGGCCATTTTACAGGAGGTCGCTCCCCTGTCGCCCCGGTTTCGGCTGATGCTCTGCGGACATATGCGGGGCTCGGCCACCCGGATCGACCGATTCGACGACGATCACGACGGCGAGAAGGAGCGCTCCGTGACCATCATGATGTACAACTATCAGGAGGATCGAGCGAACGGGCTGGGCTTCCTGCGCCTGCTGCGGTTCGATCCCCTGACCCGCAGCATCGAGGTCTCGACCTACTCCCCCTGGTTCGATCAGTGGGGCTATCCGAAGACAACGGACCAGGAAAATCACTTCATCCTGGAAAACGCCTGGTAAGCAAATATCCATCCTTGACCGGCTGCCGCCTGCGCGGCGGCTTTTTTTCACGCCCCCCGGGAAAAGCTGCATAGTATAAGGTAATCTTTCTGAAAGGGAGGTATGTTGAAATGCAGCAAAACTTTCAAAGCGGCGACGCCTGCTGCTTTACGGGCCGTGGACCCGGCGTGGATCCCACGGCGGAGAGCAACGTGGTCATGGCAGGCGAGGTCTCCAGCGACAGCGGCTGCGGCTTTGCCCCGGCGGGCGGATGTCCTCTTGCCAAGGCGTATTTCCCCAACCAGTCCTATCGAGCCGGCTATTGCCCTGCGGAGGCCCTTCAAAAGGGCACCCTGTTCCCCGAGCTGGTCTTCGAGCGCGTGATGCCGGAGGAGGTGTGAAAATGGATCAGGATCGTTTGGCCCTTCTAAAAAAAATCGGTGAGGCCAGGTTCACCTGCGTGGAGCTGAACCTGTACCTGGATACCCACCCCGATGACGCGATGGCTCGAGCCGACTTCAACAGCTACAGTGAGAAGCTCCAGGCCCTGCAGGATGCCTACACGAGCACCTATGGGCCCCTCATGAACTTCGGTCAGAACTCTCTGGAAGCGGGCAGCTGGGTCCGGTCCCCCTGGCCCTGGGAAACGGTGTGAGGAGGAAAGGAGAAAGCTATGTGGATCTATGAAAAGAGACTCGAATACCCTGTCAACATCACCAAGCCGGATCTTCGGATGGCGAAGCTCCTGATGGCTCAATACGGCGGCCCCGATTCGGAGCTGGGGGCAGCGCTTCGCTACCTGACCCAGCGCTACTCCATGCCCGACGATCGGGTGAAGGCCACATTGACCGACATCGGCACGGAGGAGCTGGCCCACTACGAGATGATCGGAACCATGATCCGCCAGTGCATGCAGGGCGCCACCTGCGCTGAACTGGACCAGGCGGGCCTGGCCGGGTATTACGTCATGCACAACCACGGCGTGTTCCCCGTGGACCCCAACGGTGTGCCCTTCACCACGGCCTATATCCAGTGCACCGGCGACCCCCTCGCGGATATCACCGAGGACATGGGTGCCGAGCAGAAGGCACGGGCCACCTATGAGCATTTGATGAACATGACGGGCAACGAGCAGATCCTGGAGCCCCTCTACTTCCTGCGGGAGCGAGAGGTGGTCCACTTCCAGCGATTCGGTGAGTGCCTGGAAATCATCCAAAGCATCTACAACGGCCGCAGCTCCTGCTCCTGCCGCAACGCCAGAAGAAGAAGACCGTAACTAACCCAAATACGAAGGAGCCGTTAAGAAACTCGAAAGAGGGACTTAGCGGCTCCTTTTCATGTGCGGCAGGGGAAGGGAAAGGAACTGTTTTTGGGCGGGCGGGTATAGTGCCCCCTACCCCCAGAAGATGAAGTTGTTTGGGGGTCAGGCAGCGGTTCTGAGTTTTTGGAGGTTGTTGTAGTATTTGTAGAGGTTGTGGCCGATAGAAACCAGAAAAAGCTCGGTGCGGACGAAATCGAGGCTTCTTCGTCGCGTTCTTCGGTAGTCCCGGTCCTGCTTCATCGCTCAAAATGCGGGCTGATCAGCACTTGTATCAAACCAAGTGCGCTGATCACGAGTCCCGCTATGCCGATTCTTAAATTCATATAGTATTCTTCCCCCAAGATTTGCCTCCCGCTGCTTGCGCTTAGTCCCTTTGAGGGGGAGGCAAAACGAAACGATATAAGACTATAGATGTGTCTGTCTGTTTAATGATGCTAGGCAGGATCGCCACGGCTGTCAAGTCCTTTTTGTGAAAAATCAAGTTTTGCTATAATTATTTATTGTATGAAATAATGCGCTCAAAAACATCTCAAAGGTCGGCAGCGGCCGATCTCCCCCGGATAAGCGCCTGCTTTTTGACAGGATGCTCCTTTGATGTATGATCGGAGAAAGGATCCTTCGTGCAGGGTCGATACCAAACAGCACAGCCAAGGGCAAGAATCGGCAAGCAATGGCATCTCTCGAAGCTCCTGAGCAAGGAGACGGAGGGCACCTTCCATGACGCGCTGAACAAGATCCGCATCCGGGAGGCGAAGCCCCTTTTGACGGACCCAAAGCTCCGGGTAGGCGACATGGGGGCCCTGGTGGGCTATCAGGATGCGGCCCACTTCGCCCGTGTTTTTCGCAATCATTAGAACGGAGACGGCCTTCTCCAACAGCACATACCTCCCGGAGCAGGCCAGGGCGACCAGCACGTACACCCGCACAGGCAGCGTGGCGAAGTTGGACCTGCCCACCCAGCCCGTGGTCACCGGCTGGAAGGACAGCACGAACAGATACAGGAGATTGGCCCACAGGATCCTGCCATCCGTCAATACCGGTTGTGGACCTTCTCCGCAAAGCAGAGGACATCCCTGATCTCAAGAACGGTGCCGTCATCCAAAATGGCTTTGCCGCTCATGCGGCCAAAGACCTGGTGCTGGTCGGAAACCAGGATCTTGAAGTCGATCTTCGCCGCCCGGTCAAGGATGGGCACGAAGTCCATCTCGAACCGGCCGTGGTCGGAGGTGAAGGTCCAGGGCTTGGTGTAGCTGTCCGCAGGTATGTGGAAAGTGACGTCGTCCAGCTTGTGGACCTTGCCGTCGTAGAAGATCACGTTCTCCGTGGCGGCGGACGTGTTGCCGAAGCCGTAGCCGATGTTGAAGCCGAAGGGGACGCCATTCAAGTCCGTGTTGCCGCTGCCCCAGAACCAGGTGTTGTCGTAGGTCCAGACGCCCCGGCCCCAGTCCAACGTGCCGAAGTCCGTTTTGGGGTCAAAGGTGTAGCGGACGCCGTCATATTCCATCCAGCCGGAGGCCCGCATGCAGTTGATCTTCTGGTTGTAGTAGAAGTGTTTGGGCTTATCCCAGGGGGTGGCGATGACCATGGACTCCATGTCCGGCTGAGATAACGTGATGTCGCAGTCGAAGGGCTTGTCCTTCCAAAACCGCTCGAAGTGGCAGGTGATGCGCCGCTCCCCCGCCCCCGCCGAGAACCGCATCTTGAGCCGCTTGTCCTCGTAGACGGTCTCGCCGCTTGCGGAGCTTGCAGGCAGCTTCAGCTTGCCCAAAGGAAACGTGTTGAGCACCGTCTCCGTATGCTCCCAGGGCTTGTCCCCAAGGCCCAGCAGGCTCACGGACTGGAGGCCGATATACCCGTCGTCGGAGATGGTGAAGGCCCCGGCGAAATCCCGGCCCATGATAAGATAGTAGTCCCACTCCTTGATGCGCCATTTGGGGGCCTGTATCCGGCTGCGGTCATACCGCTGCACCAGATGCCTGGACCAGCCGGGTTCCGCCAGGTTCCCCTGCTCATTCAGCAGGTCCCTGGGTGCGATCACTTCATGGTTTCGCATGGTATGCCTCCTATCCCCGCTCAATCAGTATTCCGTCTTGACCGTGTCGAGATGATACATCTCTTTGAACCGCTGCTCCTCCCGCGGGGAGCGGATGAGCATGACCTCCGTGAACCTGCCGCTGGCCCTATCCTTGAACCCCGCCACCTTTTCGCCCGTGCAGATGGAGCAGCGGATGACGGCGTACTGCTTCTCCGGGTCGAAGGGCACGGTCCCGGGCTTCGTCCATTGGCCCCGCTGAAACAGGGAGTTTAGCTTTGAGAATAGGGTTTTCATATCATGATCCATTTCATCCTCACGTTCATGCGGAAAAGGAGCCGCCAATGGCAGCTCCTTGCGGGATACTGTGTTACGGATTGGTGGGGGTGATGGCGGTGGTGTCGGTGGCGCCACTGTCACTGGCCCGCTTGGCGCAGAAGCTGCAGAGCTCTCCCCGGTTGTTCTCCCAGGCTTCCTGCAGGGAGGTCTGGTGGAGATTCTCGGCGGAGGTGTTGGCGAGGGCCTGGCAGTCGCCGTAGAGGTGATACTTCTTGCCATAGGTGGTCCAGAAACAGCCGTCGGGATCCTGGGCGTCGATATTGAACTCCTGGGTGACCTTGTTCACCTCGTCTTGGGTCACGGGGTGATAGTCGGCAGAGACACCGCCCACCAGCAGCGTGATGACGGCCAGAGCCGCGATGGCGATCTTCTTCGTTTTGGCGTCCAGCTTGTCGTTTCTCAAAATCAGCACCAGGCCGATGACGAAGAAGATGAGAAAGGCCATGATGAGGCCCAGCTGGTTCCAGATGAACTGGACGATCTTGTTGTGGGACTTGACGGGATGGATGTGGTTGGCCTTCTTCCACAGCAGGGCGGCCCCGATGCACAGGACCACGGCCACCACGATGTCGATGATCATGGGCGTGTAGTTCTTCAGCACCAGCATCCGCATGGCGCCGAAGGGCAGTTCCATATCGCCGATCTGGGGCAGGTACATGGCCACGATGGCCAGGGCCCACATGACGAACGCCAGCACCCGCAGCAGCACGGTGTTCTTCTTTTTGCCGGTCTCCTGCTCCTCCATCTGAGCCAGGGCCGCCTTCAGGGCGGCGGCGGAGGGCTTCTTCGCTTCCGCGGGTTCAGCCTTTGGTTCCGCCTTCTTGGCGGGCGCCTTCTTGACGGGCTCCTTCTTTTCTGCCGCTTCGGCGGGCGCCTTGGCGGTCTTCGCTTTCTTTTCCTCTTCCAAAGTGAGTTCCCCCTTGTAAAAATGCGCTATATATACTATGGCTAAATGCAGTATACCACAAGGGATGGTGGCTTGCAATCCGTTCCGAAACAAAATCTATGCTTTTTTGCGCCTTTGGATTGTTATTCCTGCGGGAGTATGGTATTTTTATGCTATCTTGGAAAGGAGTGTATCTACTATGGATTCCATTCGCAGCTTATTGGATGAAAACACCCTGCAGCGCATCGCCAACGAGGCGGGCCAGGGGGTCACGGAGCAGCAGGTGGAGGACGTGCTGAACGCCGTTCTGCCCGCCATCGAGAAGGACACCGCCTCCGGCAGCCTGGCCTCCCGGGCGGTGGAGGCGCAGCAGGAGACCGTGACCCGAGGCGGCACCCGGGCGGGGGGCATGGACCTTCTTTCCCTGCTCCTGGGCGGAAACGCCGCCACGGCCACCCAAAGCGCCGCCAGCAGCGCCAATGTATCCAGCGGCACAGCCAACAGTATTTTGAAGATTGCCGCGCCCATCCTGCTGTATCTGCTCCTCAATAAGACCGGCAGCTCCGGCAGTTCCTCCGGCGGCGGGCTTTTGGGTTCCCTGCTGGGCGGCAGCGGCTCCGGCGGCGGGCTTTTGGGTTCCCTGCTGGGCGGCAGCGGCTCCGGCGGCGGGCTCTTAGGGTCCCTGCTGGGCGGCGGCAGCCAGCAGAGCGGCGGCGGCAGCCTGTTGGGAAGCCTGCTGGGCGGCAGCAGCGCTGCTTCCTCCTCCAATTCCAACGGCGGCGGGAGCCTGTTGGGGTCGCTGGTGAACCTGCTGGGCGACGACACGCCTGCCGAGACCGCCACGACCGCCACCTCCGGTAAAAAGAAGACCGCCTCTACCTCCAACAAGAAGACGTCAGCCTCCGGAAAACCCGCCTCCACCGCTAAGAAGCCCGCGTCCTCCAAGACCTCGTCCACCGGCAAGAAGGCCGCCTCCGCCAGCAAGAAGACCACCAGCAAAAAGACCACAGGCAAATAAGCAGGGAGGCACACCATGGCAGGTCCGGGCGGGCATTTCGGCCCCAGAGGCTTCCTCACCGAGGAAGAGAAGAAAAACACCCCCAAGGTCACCGGGGCGCTGATCAAACGCATCCTGGGCTATCTTAAGCCCTACTGGCTCCAGTTCACATTGGTGTTCATCACCATCCTCCTCTCCTCCGTGGTGGGGCTGCTGCCCTCCATCATCACGGGGCGGATCGTGGACGAGGCCCTCATCGGGCGGAACATGAAGCTGCTCATCGAGCTGCTGCTCATGGCCCTCGGCACCCTGGCCGTGTCCCAGGTGGTCAACGTGCTCTCCGGCTATATCTCCGCCTGGATCAGCCGCCGCATCATCTTCGACATGAAGAACCAGATGTACGACCATCTGCAGCACATGCCCCACGCCTTCTTCACCTCGGAGAAGCAGGGGGACATCATCACCCGCATGAACAGCGACATCAGTGGCGTGTCCTCCGTGATCTCGGGGACGCTGACCAGCATCGTGAGCAACGTGGCCACGGTCATCACCACCCTGGTGGCCCTGTTTTCCATGAGCTGGCAGCTGGCCTCGGTGGGCATTCTGGTCATTCCGCTCCTCATCCTCCCCACCCGGAGCGTGGGCCGCACCCGCTGGAAGCTGCTCACCGAGAGCCAGGCGAAGAACGACGAGATGAACCAGTTGATCAACGAGACCCTCAGTGTCAGCGGGTCCCTGCTGGTCAAGCTCTTCACCCGGGAGAAGCGGGAATATGAGCGGTTCGTGGCCGTCAATGAGGAGGTCACCCAGCTGGCCCTCAAGGAGGAGCGAAGCGGCCGCTGGTTTAGGGTGGTCATGGGCATGTTCACCCAGATCGGGCCGCTGCTCATCTACTTTGCGGGGGGCCTGTTCATCATCAACAATCTCGATACCACCCTCTCCGTCGGTACCGTCACCGCCACGGTGGCCCTCATCAACCGGCTGTATAGGCCCGTGGAATCCCTCTTGAACATCCAGGTGGACTTCACCCGGTCGTTGGCCCTCTTCTCCCGCATCTTCGACTACTTCGATCGGGAGATCGCCATCTCCACCCCGGAGAAGACCCTGACGCCCTCCTTCGATCAGGCGGACATCCGCTTCTACCACGTGCGCTTCGGGTATGAGCCCGAGAAGGAGATATTGAAGGACATCGACTTCACCGTGCCCGCCGGCAAGATGTACGCCATCGTAGGGCCCTCGGGCAGCGGCAAGTCCACCATCATCAACCTGATCCCCCGGCTCTATGACGTGTGGGGCGGGGCGGTGACCATCGGCCGCATCGACGTGCGGGACATGGACCTAAGCTACCTGCGCGGTCAGATCGGCATGGTGACCCAGGATACCTACCTCTTCAACGGCACCATCCGGGAAAACCTGCTCTACGCCAAGGAGGACGCCACGGAGGAGGAGCTCATCGCGGCCTGCCGGGCGGCCAGCATCCACGAATTCATCTTAGCCCAGCCCGACGGCTACGAAACCGTGGTGGGCAATCGGGGCTTGAAGCTGTCCGGCGGCGAGAAGCAGCGGCTGAGTATCGCCCGGGTCATTCTGAAGGACCCCAGGATCCTCATTCTGGACGAAGCCACGTCGGCCCTCGACTCCATCTCGGAGAACGCCATCCAGGAAGCCCTGGAGACCCTCATGAAGGGCCGGACCAGCATCGTCATCGCCCATAGGCTCTCCACCATCCTGGCGGCGGACGAGATCTTGGTCCTGTCAAACGGCGTCATCAGCGAGCGGGGCACCCACGACGCCCTCCTTGCCCAGGGCGGCGTCTACCGGGAGCTGTACGAGACCCAGTTCAAGCTGGTGCTGGATCGGGAGCTGGAGAAGCAGAATTCTTAGACAACCAGCAAAAGAGCAAAAGCCCTCCGCGATATGCGAAGGACTTTTATCGTTTTGGTGGGAAATCAGAGGTCGAAACGCTCCTGGATCATTTGCGCCACGGTGGCGGCAGGGAGGTCGGCGTTCTCGATGCGCAGGTAGTTTTCAAAGAGCACCTCCCCCTCATAGCTGACGCAGCGGTAGTTGGCATCGTCCCGCAGCAGCCGTTGGTTGGACGCCTCGATATCTCGTTTGGAGGGCTTGTGCTGCAGGCGGTTTTCTGTTTTGTTCCGCTGAAGCCGGACGGATTGGGGCGCGATCAGCTCCACGTAGTAGAACTCCGTGCCGTAGGGGGCGAAGATGCCCTTTACGTGCTCCAGATAGTCCCATTCGCTCTGCATATCGAAGGCCATCATGTAGGTGAAAATGAGGCCGTAGTTGTCCGACGCGGCATAGTGCCGGAAGATCAGCTCCCGCATGTCGGCGATGAGCTGGCTGTCGAAGCGACCCATGATCTCTATCACCGGCTCGATGGTCATGTGGTTGTGAAAGAGCCGCAGGTCCGTGATCTTCATGAGCTCCTGGCCCACGGTCATCTTGCCCACGGCGGCGTCGCCCAGGATGAATACCAGCTTCATAGGGCTCCCTCCAGGATACGGGCGAAGGCTTCCAGGCCCGCTTTATCCGCCTCGGTGAAGCGGTGCAGCAGCGGCGAATCTATGTCCAGGACGGCAACGACCTTTCCTCCTTTATGCAGCGGCACCACGATCTCCGATCGGGACGCGGAGTCGCAGGCGATGTGACCCGGGAAGGCGTGGACGTCCGGCACCAGCTGGGTGGTATCCCGCCGGGCCGCCGCCCCGCAGACGCCCTTCTGTAGAGGGATCTCGATGCAGGCGGGCTTGCCCATAAAGGGTCCCAGGACCAGCTTTTCCCCCTCCATCCGGTAGAACCCGGCCCAGTTGATGCCGCCCAGGGTGTCCCAAAGGAGGGCGGCAGCGTTGGAAAGGTTGGCCAAGGGGTGCGGGACGCCCTCCACTAAGGAGGCGAGCTGAGCGTTCAACGTAGCATAGTCCACGGGCTCCGGTTGCAGCAGGCCCATCCGCTCCATGGCACGGGCGATGATATGGGCGTGGTCGAAGGCAAGGCCGCCGGTGTCCAAAATGGAGAAGGCGTAGGCCCCGTCCCGTATGAGCTTTGCTTCAAACCGCTCCTGTCCCGCAAAGGTCAGGGTGAGCACAGCCTCTTCCCAGCGGCTGTCCACCAGAAACCAGCCCGTCTCCCGGGCGTCATCCCCGGCCTGGGGTTCAGGCGCGTCCTCGTGGAGGATGGCGGCAAACCCCTCCGACATGGTCCAGGCCCGCTTATCCCGGCCCGGCTGAGAGAAAAAGCCTACGGGCGTCAGGGACAGTCCCATTAGATTCGTCTCCTCCCTCAGCTCCCGGGCCGCGGCCTCGTCCACGGTCTCCCCGGGTTCTGAAAAGCCCCCCGGCAAGGCCCACTTGTCCAGAAAGGGGTGGCCGCCCCGGCGGATGAGCAGCAGCTCCATTCCATGCGACCTCTCCCGGAACACGGCCATGTCCGCCGTCACCGAGGGCCGGGGATAGTCCCCCGGCCGATAGGCGGCCAGAAACTCCTCTTCGGTCAGTCCATTCTTGTCCAAAAGCGCCATAGATCCCTCCCGCCTGGTATGTTGACAGCATTGTATCACGCCCTCAGAAAGAACACAACAAAAAGAACTGCCGCAGCATGTACGGCAGTTCAGAGGAGGGAGATATGGAATGAGGTTACTTGAATAGCTTGCGCATGAGCCAGATGAGGAGGCAGGACCCGCCGATGCCGATGAGGATGCTGGAAATCCAGCTGGTGGGTTCCACGCCGATGAGTCCGCCGAGCCAGCCGCCCAAAGCGCCGCCCACCAGGCCCAGGATGATGTTCCGGATGAGGCCGCCCCTGCTGTGCATGATCTTCCCGGCCAGCCAGCCCACCAGAGCGCCAATCAACAAAGATACTAAAGTGTGCATAGCCTTTACCTCCTTGCTTTTGTTGGCTGCATTGTAATCCCCCCGGGTCTCCTTGTCAATCGGTGCACAAAAATGTCACACCCTGTACCCAACCTGGAAGAAATTGGAGCGGTTTTGCGCCTATTGACAAGGGCCTATACAGGGAATTACACTGAATATATCTATGAAAAGGCGGTGGATGCTATGCTTTGGAACGCAAAGAACGGGCGGGTGGCCCTGCATGAGGGGGCCATGAGCTATGTGTCCTTTGGCCACGGCCCACGAAAGCTCATCATTCTGCCGGGGCTCTCAGACGGCCTCGCCACGGTGGGAGGCAAGGCCCTGCTGCTGGCCGGCCCCTATCGAGCCTATATGGATGATTTCACCATCTATATGTTCAGCCGCCGGGAGCCGCTGCCCCAGGGCCTTACCATCCGGGATATGGCCGCGGACCAGGCGGAGGCGCTGCGCGTTTTGGGGCTGGACCAGGTGTCAGTCTTAGGCGTGTCCGAGGGGGGCATGGTGGCCCAATGGCTGGCCATCGACCACCCGGAGCTGGTGGAGCGGCTGGTACTGGCCGTCACCGCGCCCGGTATGAACGGCGTGATCCGCAGCTGCGTCCCCGGCTGGATGGACATGGCCCGGCGGGGCGACCACAGGGCGCTGATGATCGACACGGCGGAAAAGAGCTACTCCCCCGCCTATCTCAAAAAGTATCGCCGACTGTACCCCCTTCTGGGCCTTGTAGGCAGGCCGAAAAGCTACGACCGATTCCTGGTCAATGCCCAGGCCACCCTCTCCTTCGACGCCCGATCAGAGTTGCAAAAGATCCTCTGTCCCACCCTTATCATCGGGGGAACAGAGGATCAAATCGTTGGCGCGGCGGCCTCCCGGGAGCTGGCGAAGGGCATACCGGGCAGCGAGCTATATCTCTATCCGGGTCTTGGCCACGCCGCCTATGAGGAGGCCAAGGATTTCAATGCAAGGGTGTTCGCCTTTCTGAAAAACTAACCGCTCACACCGTCCGCGCCCGGCGGCTGATGTAGAAGAGGGCCAGGGCCCCCGGCCCCACGTGGCTGCCGGTGACGGGCTCATAGGGTACGGTCAGGATAGGGATGCTGGGGAATTTGGCGCGGATGCGGCGGATCAGGCTCTCCGTGTCGGCGGTGCAGCCCGCCTGGGCGATGCCGATGCCGCAGGCGTCAGCTTCGTCGATGTTCTCGATGAGGTCGTCCGCCAGGGCCCGGATGGAGGCCTTGCGGCCCACGGTCTTGTCCGTGACCACGATGCGTCCCTCCTCATCCCCCCGCAGGATAGGCTTGATGTTGAGGACCGAGGCGATGACCGCCTTCATGCGGGAGATGCGGCCGCCCCGCTTTAAATACATGAGGTCATCCACCGTGAAGATCTGCATCATATGGGTACGAAGCCGGTCCAACTCCCGCAGGACCCTTTGCAGATCCTCCCCCGCCTTTTGAAACTTCTGAGCCGCCAGCACCAGCAGCCCCTCCCCCAGGGACGCGCCCCGGGTGTCGAAGGACTCGATGCGGCGCTCGGGATGCCGTTCCCCCACCTCTCGGGCGGCCAGCACCGAGGCGCTGTAGGCCCCGCTGATGCCGGAGGACATGCCGATATAGAGCACATCGTTTCCCTGGACAGCCTCCCGCTCAAACACCTCTCGGAAGGCCTCGGTGTTGATCATGGAGGTGGTGGCGGTGCCGCCCGCCTTCAAGTCCGCATAAAAGGCGTCGTAGGGAAAGGCTTCCGTGTCCAGGCAGCATTCCTCCGCCCCACCGTTGTGGATGAAATGAAAGGGCACCACGCCGATGTCCAGCTTCTCGCAGAGGGGCGCGGGGAGGTTGGCCGAGGTATCCGTCCAAATATGGTATGCCATGGTGCAGCGGCTCCTTTACCTATTATTTAATATTATATTAAAACATCACATCCACTCTGTCAACTGATTCACAAAAACGTTTCATTCGTAATTTTTCTGCCGCATCTTGTCATTCGCTTGCAGTTGGGGTATACTACCATATCATATGAGGAGACAAGGATATGGCTTATGACGTGAACCTGATCGGCAGCAAGCTCCGCCGATGGGAGAACTATCTCAAGGAATTTCGCCTGCCCCGCTGGGACGAGCTGCCGGATATGGACCTGTATATGGATCAGGTGGTGATGCTGCTCCAACGGTATCTCAACTTCCTGCCGGAGGACGAGCACGGCAACGCCGCCATCACCGCCAGCATCATCAACAACTACGTGCGGTTGAAGATCATGCCGGCCCCGGTGAAGAAGAAATACACCCGGGTCCACATGGCATACCTCATCATGGTCTGCTCATTGAAGCAGAGCGTGAACATCCCCTACATCCAGAAGATGCTGCCCCTGGGCCTCCCCGAGGAAGAGGTGCGCCGCATCTATGAGGACTATGTGAAGACCCATCACGAGATCTGCCTCGCCTTCATCCAGCTGGTCCGCAACGGCGCGGACGACGTACTGCACAGCCCCCACGCCCATAGCGAGGACGTGGAGCGGGTGGCCTACTCCGCCGCCATCGTCTCTGGCTTCTCGAAGCTTCTCACGGAAAAGCTGGTCCACCTGGAGGGCGAGACCCTGGACAGCCTCCCGGAGAGCAAGACGAAGATAAGGAAATGATATAAAGCCAGCACCTAAGAGAAGAAAACGCAATATTCGGACGCAAAAAAAGCCGTCTCACTCCTCCCCCGTCGAGGACAGGGCCAGCAGGATCTGGCTGGGGCCGTAGAAGGCCCACATCACGTTGAAGGGGACGTCGTAGAGGGTCTTTAGCAGCGGGTACTCTGCGAGGTCCAAATACTGGGGCGCGTTGTTCACCGCCACGAACAGATCGCAGCCCAAAAACAGGGTCATGCCCAGGGTGAAGAGAAGGTTTTGAGGCGTCAGCCAGCCGAAGAAAACGGTGGTCAAGAGAAGGGAGGCATAGGCGGCCGAAAGGAGCAGCAGCGCATCAGCGCCTCTGGTGAAGAGGATCGCCACGATGAGCAGCGTCCCGCAACTCAAGGCCCAGACGAGGCCGTGGATGAGCCGTCGCCGCCCCTCCTCCATAAGGAGCAGCCGCAAAGCCCAGAAGAGCTGAACAAGGCAAAAGAGCGCCATGCCCGGGAGCCGCTGCTCCTCCTTGAGGGCCACCAAAAAGAAATCCGCCCCCGCCGTCGAAAGCAGGGCCAGCCATGCCAGGAGCCCGTCCGCGCTTTGGTCCCGGAAGCCGTAGGCGAAGGCGAAGCACAGCACCACCAGGGCGTATTGAAACAGGCGGCACAGCTGGCCGGTGGGGTAGATCAGCAAAAACAGGACGCACAAGCACAGGCCCACCGCCAGGAAGGCCACCCTGCCGAAGATGCGTCCAAAAGCGCTGTACCGCTTCAGTTTTTTACGTTTGCGTTTCGTTTCAGGTCCTCCGCCCTAAGGCCGGGCCCCGGGTCCCCTATGCGCCAGTGCTTTCGGCACAGGCCAATATAGGTGTCGTTGGCCCCCAGGACCACCTGGTCCCCCACCTTGGTGATGCCGCCCTTGCCGTCCAGCCGGGCGTTTTGGGTGGCCTTCTTGCCGCACCAGCAGATGGTCTTGACCTCCTCGATGGCGTCCGCCCTGGCCAGGAGCCAGTGGCTGCCCTCGAAGAAGTTACCCTGGAAATCGGTCTTGAGGCCGTAGCAGATCACGGGCACGTCGTACATGTCGCAGATATAGGCCAGCAGCTCCACCTGGTCCTTGGTGAGAAACTGGGCCTCGTCCACGATGATGCAGTCGTACTTTCCCTCCGCGATCTCGTGCACGTCCATGTCCTCCACCAGCACGCACTCCGCCGCCAGCCCGCAGCGGGAAAGGATCCGGTGCACTCCGTCCCGGGTGTCCGTGGAAGGCTTCATGAGGAGCACGTTCTTGCCCCGCTCCAGATAGTTATACCGCACCATGAGGGCGTTGGCGCTCTTGCTGGAGCCCATGGCCCCATAGCGGAAATACAGCTTTGCCATGAAGAGAGGTCCTCCCTGAAGTGATAGGACCAGTATAGCCTATTTCCATTCGAATGTCAAAAACGCAAAAAGGGGCTTGACGAACGGACGGCCTTCGGGTATAATCTGTCGGTGTGCTGGTGATTTTTGCACCTATTGTTGGCTCAGGAGGGGAGGGAAAAATAATGGAAGTCAGAGTCGGAGAAAACGAATCCCTGGAAAGCGCTCTCAAGAGATGGAAGCGCAAGTGCGCCCGCAGTGGCGTCCTCGCCGAGGTCCGTCGTCGTGAGCACTACGAGAAGCCCAGTGTGAAGCGCAAGAAGAAGGCCGAAGCCGCCCGCAAGCGCAAGTATTGAGCAAAAAAAGCAAAATAGCGCAGGAGAAGTCGCAATGACTTCTCCTTTTTTGTGCGCTCCTCCCTTTTCTTCGCTGATAAAATGGTGTATGATAGGATGAGAAAAAACAGGAAAGGAATCCCCTACGAATGAGAAATGTGGTCATTGCCGGCGCGTGCCGGACGCCCATCGGCACCATGGGCGGTGCCCTGAGCAGCAAAAGCGCCGTGGAGCTGGGCGCCCTGGTCATTTCGGAAGCCCTGAAGCGAGCCAAGGTGCCTGAAAGCGAAGTGGACATGGTCTACATGGGCTGCGTCATCCAGGCGGCGCTGGGACAGAACGTGGCCCGGCAGTGCGCTCTGAAGGCGGGCCTTCCCGTGGAAGCTCCGGCCCTCACCGTGAACGTGGTGTGCGGCTCCGGTCTTGCGGCGGTGAACATGGGCGCAGCCCTCATCGCCTCGGGGGACGCGGATATCGTGGTGGCCGGCGGCACGGAGAGCATGAGCAACGCCCCCTTTGCTTTGCCCAAGGCCCGGTTCGGCTATCGGATGAACAACGGTACCCTGGTGGACACCATGGTCAACGACGCCCTCTGGGACGCTTTCAACGACTATCACATGGGCATCACCGCTGAGAACGTGGCCCAGAGGTGGGGCATCACCCGGCAGGAGCTGGACGAATTCTCCGCCAACTCCCAGCAAAAGTGCGCCCGCGCCATGGAAGCGGGCCGGTTCAAGGACGAGATCGTGCCCGTCACGGTGAAGCAGAAGAAGCAGACCGTCACCGTGGACACGGACGAGGGGCCTCGGCCCGCCACCACCGTGGAGATCCTGTCGAAACTCAAACCGGCTTTCCAACCCGACGGCGTGGTCACTGCGGGCAACGCCTCCGGCATCAACGACGGGGCCGCCGCGGTGGTCCTTTTGAGCGAAGAAAAGGCAAAGGCGCTGGGCGTAACACCCATGGCCCGGTTCGTCACCGGCGCTCTTGCGGGCGTGGACCCGGCCATCATGGGCGTGGGGCCTGTGGCCGCCAGCCAAAAGGCTATGCGGAAGGCGGGGCTCACCGTGGACGATTTCGACCTGATCGAGGCCAACGAGGCCTTCGCCGCCCAGTCCGTGGCGGTGGCAAGGGAGCTTCGGTTCGACCCTGCAAAACTGAACGTGAACGGCGGCGCCATCGCTCTCGGCCATCCCGTGGGGGCCTCCGGCTGCCGCATTTTGGTGACGCTCCTCCACGAGATGCAAAAGCGGGACGCCAAGAAGGGCCTTGCCACGTTGTGCATCGGCGGCGGCATGGGCTGCGCCACCATCGTCGAGCGGGACTAAGGAGGCTTATATGTCCTTTGTGCTTTCCCGGCAGGAGGGGTACCTCCTGACCCTGACCTTGAACCGGCCGGAGGCCCTGAACGCCCTAAACGGGCAGGTTTTTGAGGACCTGGACCGGGCGCTGGACCAAGTGGACCTCAGCACCGTCCGCTGCCTCATCCTCACCGGCGCGGGCGAAAGGGCCTTTGCCGCCGGGGCGGATATCGCCGCCATGGCGCACATGACCAGGGAAGAGGCCGCGGCTTTCTCCCGCCGGGGCAACGAGGTGTTCCGCCGGATCGAGACCCTCCCCCTCCCCACCATTGCCGCCGTGAACGGCTACGCCCTGGGCGGCGGCTGTGAGCTTGCCATGGCTTGCGACATCCGCCTCTGCAGCGAGAACGCCGTCTTCGGCCAGCCGGAGGTCACATTGGGCATCACTCCAGGCTTCGGGGGCACCCAGCGGCTCATGCGCCTTGTGGGCATGGGCAGGGCCAAGGAGCTGATCTTCTCCGCCCGCAACGTGAAGGCGGCGGAGGCCCTCACTATGGGCCTCGTGAACGCAGTTTACCCCCCAGAGGAGCTGCTGCCCGCCGCGAAAAAGCTGGGTGAGCGGATCGCCAAAAACGCGCCCATCGCCGTGCGGGCCTGCAAGGTGGCCATGAACGAGGGGATCGACCTTCCCATGGACGAGGCCGTGGCCGCGGAGGTCCGGGAGTTCTCCGGCTGCTTCGAGACCGAGGACCAGAAACGGGGCATGGACGCCTTTTTGAACAAGCAGAAGTACATATCTTTTGAAAACAAGTAACAGGAGGATACTATGATCGTTGGCATCATCGGCGCGGGGACCATGGGGTCCGGCATCGCCCAGGCCTTCGCCCAGCGGGAGGGGTTTGAGGTGCGTTTGTGCGACATCACCGGGGACATCGCCGCCCGGGGCAAGGGGCGCATCGAAAACCAGCTGCTAAAGCGGGTAGCCAAGGGCAAGATGGACCAGGCGGACGCCCAGGCCATTTTGGGCCGGATCACCACCGGAACGAACGATATCTGCGGGGACTGCGATATGGTCGTGGAAGCCGCCTTTGAGAACATGGACGTGAAGAAAGCGACCTTTACGGAGCTTATGCGCATCGTGAAGCCCGATTGCATCTTCGCCTCCAACACCTCGTCGCTATCCATCACGGAGATCGGCGCGCAGCTCGATCGGCCCCTCATCGGCATGCACTTCTTCAACCCCGCCCCCGTCATGAAGCTGGTGGAGGTCATCGCGGGCCTCAGCACGCCCCGGGAGCTGGTGGAGCAAGTGAAGGCCATTGCCGTGAGCCTGGGCAAGACCCCCGTGGAGGTGAACGAGGCCGCCGGGTTCGTGGTGAACCGAATCCTCATTCCCATGATCAACGAGGCCGTGGGGGTGTATGCTGACGGCGTGGCCAGCGCGGAGGACATCGACACCGCCATGAAGCTGGGGGCCAACCACCCCATCGGGCCTTTGGCTCTCGGCGACATGATCGGCCTTGACGTGGTGCTGGCCATCATGGATGTGCTGCAATCCGAGACCGGGGACCCCAAGTACCGGCCCCACCCCCTGCTTCGAAAGATGGTCCGGGGCGGCCTGCTGGGCGTGAAGTCTGGCCGGGGCTTCTTCACCTATACGAAATGAGGCGCGCCATATGAGCGAAATCAACTATGAAGCATTGACTAAGGCCCTTTGCGCCCGCCGCTTCCTGCCCCGGGTTTACGACACGGCGGAAGAAGCGAAGGCCGCGGCCCTTGAAATCATCGGCCATAAGAGCGTGGGCATCGGCGGCAGCGCCACCGTGCTGGATATGGGGCTTGCCCAAGCCCTGCAAGCCAACGGAAATGAGGTCTACTGGCACTGGCTCGTTGCCAAGGAGGCGAAGCAGGCCGCCCGGGACAAGGCCCTCATGGCGGACGTGTATATGTGCTCCGCCAACGCCCTGACCACAGATGGACGGCTGGTGAACATCGACGGCACCGGCAACCGGGCCGCGGGGCTCATCTACGGCCCCCACGAAATCATCGTGATCGTGGGCAAAAACAAGATCGTGAACGGTCTTGACGAAGCCATCGAGCGCATCAAGCGGGACACCTGCCCGGGAAACGCTCGTCGCCTGGGTCTCGACACCCCCTGCGCCAAGACCGACCAATGCCACGACTGCCGCACCGCCGCCCGCATGTGCAACGTGACCTTCATCTTAGAGGCCCCCACCCGGCCCGTAAAGGCCTTCCATGTGCTGCTGGTGAAAGAGGATTTAGGATTATAAGGGTCTTTTTCACGCCTTTTTCTCTTTATACAAATGAGAAAAAGGCGCCCCAAAAAGAGAAACTTAAAAAGAGGCGATGCACCGTGCACCGTCTCCTTTGTCTTCCTAAGCTTCTCTTTTTTGCGCCGCTTTTCTTCTCTTCATCGAAGAGAAAAAAAGGGCACATGAAATCTATTTCGCTTTCTTCCTGAAGAGCATCCTCCCAAACAGCACCCCGCAGAGGACGAGGAAGTAGACCGCCAGGATGCCGAAGACCAGCCAGGTGGTGGCGGGCTGATTCTGGGCGATGAGGCCCAGGACCAGGAGGAAGGGCGCGCCCAGAAGCACGGCGTAAAGGTTTTGGAAGATCAGGTTCTCCGCCGCCGGGGTCTCAAAGAGGGGGTCGATCTCCCGGCAGAGGATGAGCCCAGTGCTCACCGTGCCCGTCAGCATGCCGTAGAAGCAGAGGAACTGCTCATGGGCATAGGTGGGGAACAGCTTCTGGCTGGCGAAGCGGACGAAGAGGAAGGTGGCCACGGCGCCGGCCGCGCAGATAAGGAGCAGCGGCACGATGAACTCGGGATGCGCAAAGGCCGTGAGGTCGATTGAGGCGATGGAGGCCACCACCATGATGTCGAACATCCAGCCGGAGATACGGTTGAGGAGGAAGGTGTTGCGATACTCCCGCTTCATCCAGCCCGCCTTCGTGAAGCCCTTGAGGAGGGCCTTCACGATGACGCAGGCCAACAGGCCGAACAGGAAGTTGAAGCCCCAGATGGTGGATTGCAGGGTCTTCACATAGAAGGGGATGCCCCCAAAGGCGGCGTCGATGCCCTTCATGATGCCGTAGGCCAGGATGTAGGTGACCAGGATGAGGGCGGCCTGGACGGTGAACTTGTCCATGCTCTCAGAAAGGGCGATCTCGTTCTTGCCGGTAATGGCTTCGGCGGTCAGATCCTCCGCTTCGTCGGCGTTCTCGTGCATCTTGAGCTTGCCCTTTTTCTGCATGACGTTCATGTAGAGGACGCCGCCCACGCTGGCGCTGACGAAGCCCATGGCCGCCACGGTGAGGCCAAAGCTGGAGCCGTTGACAAAGCCGTAGCTGTTTTCAAAGGTGAGGCCCCAGTTGAAGGCCTGGCCCGGCCCCTGACCGTATCCCAGGGACAGCAAAATACCGCTGGAAGCGAAGGCCCTGCCCTTAAAGAGGTAGAAGAAGCCCAGGGTTATGAGCAGGCCCACCACACCCTGGATGAGGTAGCCGCAGACGGTGATGGCGCCGGACCGGAAGATCTCCCGGTTTCGGCCCTTGCTCCTGGCCCGCTGGCTCTGCTTCAGGCTCATGGCCACGATACCGAGGCCCAGGCCGTGATAAGTCATGGCCTCCAGGGTGATCAAATTGTTGCCGCTTCGAAAGAAGCTGACGCCGGTAGCCGCCCGATAGACGCCGTCAACCATGAGCAGCAGAAAGCCTGCCAGCACCGCGCCGGGCAGCAGAGACTTTCGAAGCAGGGGGATCATCCGCCTAAGGGCGCCCGCCAGCAGCAATGCCCCGGACAGGATGGCCAGCATGATGACGAAGTTCCAGACCTCGATGTTCTGGAAGCTGGTGAACTCGGATACGGCAGCGTGAATGATCATAGATTCTCCTTGTCTTGTGACGCCTGTATATGAGCGGCGTCCTGCTCTTTCATGAGCTGGTCTGTTTCCATGAGGGCGTTCCACTTATCCAGGGAATCGTCCAGTACGGCGGTGAGCTTCTCCGTCTCCTCGGGGGTCATGTGGAGGGCGATGCGCTTAGCGAGCACCCGACAGCTCTGCTCGAAGGCGCGGCCGCAGTCCTTGAACTTCTCCGTCAGCTCCAGATGATATTCCCGCCGGTCCGTTTGCGAGGGGACCCGGTTCACATAGCCCTTCTTGATGAGACAGTTGACCCGATAGGTGGCGTTGCTCTGGGAGATGCCGATGAACCGGGCGAACTGGGAGATGGTGGGCCGCTCCATGGCCTCGATGCCCTCCAGGCAGAATATCTCCATGGGCGTTAAATCCCGGCTTTCCTCCCGGACCGTGATGAACATCTTCCGCAGAAACCCCAGCCGCATCCGCAGCATGACCCGTGACAGTGACTCGCTCAGCATACGCTCACCCCCAAACGGAAAATATACTATTACTTTTTTAAGTATAATCCCATTTTCCGTCGGAGTCAACGAAAACCAACGAAAAAACGTATCTTTTTTCATACAAAAAACAGAGCTTCAAAGGGTGTTTGCCCGAAGCTCTGTCCCTTGTGGCCCGGAAAAGAGGGGTTACTCCCCCTGAGCCTCCAGATATTCGTTGATTTGGTCCACCAGCGCGTCGGCGTCGATGCCGTGGACGGCGCAGGCCTGCTCCAGATTCTCGAAGTGGGACATCATGCAGCCCAGGCAGTGCATGCCCGCGCCCATGAGGAGCTCCGCGATGCCCTCGTCCATCAGGACCATTTCCCGAATGTTCATATCCTTGGTGACTTGCTTCATAGTGACGTATCTCCTTTTCTTGATCCAGTATAGTATACCACAGTTTCAGCTTTTGGCAACGAACTGATTGCGGCATTTGGTGCAGGTGACCCGGATCTTCCCCTTGCCCCGGGGGACCCGAAGCCGCTGGGAGCACTGGGGGCAGATGAGGTAGCGGTAGGTCCGATACTCCTGCCACTGCCGCTTCCACTTGTCCAGCAGCCCGCCGGAGGCAGAGGCGGTCGCGGCCTGCCGGGGGCCGCTTTTGCCCCGGAAGAAATCCTTCACCGCCGCGACCCCGGCTAAAAACTTCATGTTTTCGGCGTTCCGCTTTTCGGGATGGCCGGCAAAGAGGCGGATCCCCAGGAAAACGGCAGCCGCCGCGAACAGCAGGCGGAAGATCGTGCTGGCCCCGGCGTAGCGGTTCAGCACGAAGCTCAAGAGGTAGCTGACGCCGGCGGTGATGAGCAGGGCCTTGTTGAGTTCGTCCAGGTGAAGCTTGGGTCTCATAGATTCGTTTCCTTCCGATAGATACAGTATCCCTCCGCGGGGACCAGGGCGCTCAAAACGCTCCGCACCCGCAGGCTTTCCCCGGTGAAGAGCTCGGTGTATTGGCCGGACAGGGGCACCGGCACCTCTCCGTCCTCCCCCTTATAGAGGAGCGAGGGGTAGATGGACGCGGACACGGGCACGGTGCTTTGGTTCACCAGCAGCACCACGCATTCCGCCTCGTTGTAGCGGACCAGGACAAAGCACTTCCCGGACACGGCTCCCATGCGAAGGTGTCCCCGGGCCACGGCCTCGCTCCCCCGCCGTAGGCCGATGAGGGTCCGCACCGTGTCCCTGAGCACCAGGTCCTCCCGTCCCCAGGGATAGGGCCGCCGGTTGAAGGGGTCGCCGCCGCCGAAGAGGCCCACCTCGTCCCCATAGTAGATGCAGGGAACCCCAGGGAGCAGCAGCTGCAGGGCGGTACCGGCTAAAAACAGGCGCTTCGCCCGGGCCAGGGTCGGTCCGTCGGGATGGAAGGCCGCCTGCTCGGACCGGGTGGCGCTGGTCCTGTCCGGCCCCCCGGCCAGGTACGTGATGGCCCGGGTCTCGTCGTGGGAGGACAGCAGGTTCAAACAGGCGTCCCGAAAGGGCTTGGGATAATTCTCGAACAGGGACCAGAGCCGCCCTTCCAGATCGAAGGCGCTCTCCTCCCCCCGCAAAAACCGCAGGATCCCCGTGCGCAGGGGGTAGTTCATGGCGGAATCCAGCTCGTCACCGTCCACATACCCCCGCCGGCCTTCGGGGCCCTGCTTGTTGGAGCAGTCGTCCCACACCTCGCCGAGAAGCACGTTCTCGGGGTTCTCCGCCTTCACCCGGTTTCTTACGTCTCGAATGAAGCAGTCCGGCAGCTCGTCGGCCACATCGAGCCGCCACCCGGAGGCCCCGGCCCGGAGCCACTTGTGGACCACGCCCTCGGGCCCGTGAATGAATTCCCCGAAGCTGGGTTCCTTCTCCTCCACGTTGGGCAGCGTGTCAAAGCCCCACCAGCACTCATATCGCTCCGGCCAGCAGGAGAAGCGGTACCAGCAGAAGTAGGGGGAATCGGTGTGATGATAGGCTCCGTTGCCGTAGCGGTTGCGCTTGTCGAAGTAGCGGCTGTCGGCCCCGGTATGGGAGAAGACCCCGTCCAAAATGATGCGGATGCCCCGCTCCCGGGCGTCGGCGCAGAGGGCCTTGAAGTCCTCCTCCGTGCCCAGCAGAGGGTCGATGCGCCGATAGTCCGCCGTGTTGTAGCGGTGGTTGCTGTCGGCTTCGAAGATGGGATTCAAATAGAGGCAGCTGATCCCCAGCTCCTGCAAATAGGGAAGCTTCTCCCGGATGCCGTTGAGATCGCCGCCGAAATAGTCGTCCGGCGCGTAGGTCCGGCTGCCGCCGTGGGGCCCGTAGAGGGGCTCCTCCCCCCAGTCCCGGTGCAGGAACACCTTCCGCCCCATGCGCTGATGGTAAGCGGCTCCGGCGGCCATGGGCGCGCGCTCGCTCCGGCAGAACCGATCCGGAAAAATCTGGTAGGCCACGGCCTCCCGGAACCAAGCCGGGGTCTCGAAGCTTGCCTCATAGACGGTGATCTGCCAAAGGGCGCCCCGATCCTCCCTGAGTTCCCCCCGGCCGGAGCTGCCGCAGTAGTAATAGTCCCGCCCGTCCTGACGGATGAGAAAGCCGTAGAACATAAGCCCCGGCTCCTCCATGGCTGAAAACCGGGCCACGAACCTGTCCCGCACCGGCCACATGGGCAGCAGCCGCTCCCCCGCCCGATCCTGAAGCAGCACGAAGACTTCGCCGTAGACGTCGGCAGCTCGGACGGACAGCTCCACCTCCCCATTGGTCTTCACGGCGCCCTGGGGACGACGGTAGGTTATATCCAACGAATCGTGCAAAAAATACATGATTTCATTATACACGTTCGCGCCCTATATTCAAGTCGAATGCCGCCAAATGTTGCACCTTTTTCACAAGTTTCCTCCCCCTTTCCTCCGATGTAAAAAAGTGTCCGATCAGGGCATACTTTTCTTTGACGAGCGGAAAAGATGCTGCTATACTAACAGTGTATGACCAAAGAACGAATGACGCAGTTTTTAATAAAGTTCACCTATTGGGCGGTGCTGCTGGGGCTCATCTTCATGGGCTTTCGGTATGTGTTGCCGCTGCTGATGCCCTTTCTGCTGGGATTCCTGTTTTCGGCGCTGCTGCGCGTCCCCGCCCGCTTTCTCTCCCAAAAGCTGAAGATCAACCGTCAGCTGGTGACCACGCTTCTGGTGACCCTGTTCTTTATGCTGCTGGGCATGCTCACCCTGCTGATCGGCTCGGAGCTGTCCACCTTCGCCCGAACCGCCGTGTCCCGGTTCAACACGGTCATCGTGCCCGCGGTGGAGAGCCTGACGGAAACGGCCTCCAAGTGGGCCAAGCGGCTGGACCCCAACGTGATCTCGGCCCTCGAAGGAATCACCGACAGCTTGCTCCTGTCGCTGCGCGCCAAGATCGCGGAGATCTCCGCCGGGGTGGTCACGGGCATCATGTCCGGCCTCCCCTCCAGCCTTTTGAACGTGCTGTTCATGATCATCGCCACCTACTTCATCTCCCTGGATTTCGGGTTCCTTCGGTGGGCCATCGCCCGGCGGATCCCGGAGGAAAACTACCATAAGCTTACGGCGAGCCTCGAATACTGCAAGACCACCGTGGGGCGGCTGCTCAGGTCCTATGTGCTCATCATGTGCATCACCTTTGCCGAGCAGTTCGTGGGCCTCACCATATTGGGGGTGGACTACTCCATTCTCATCGCCATGGCCATCGCCGTGTTCGACATATTGCCCGTGGTGGGCAGCGGCACCGTCATGCTGCCCTGGGCAGTTTTCTCCCTGGTCACGGGGGACTACAAGCGGGGCGTGGGGCTGCTGGTCCTCTACGTGATCATCACCGTCATCCGCCAGATCATCGAGCCCAGGATCGTGGGGGATCATGTGGGCCTCCATCCTTTGCTGACCCTTGGCTGCATGTTCGTGGGCTACCGGGTCTTCGGCGGCGTGGGTCTTCTGGGCCTGCCCTTTTTATGCGCGGTGCTGGTGGGCCTGGAGCGGGACGGGATCGTCACCCTGTTCCCCCAGCGGGATATCCCCCTGCCGGAGGACGCCAAGCGGCAGAAGCGGTTCACCATCTTCCGTAAAAATCAAAAAAAGTTGTAAAAATTGCGCATCTCTTCAATAAGATGTTACATTTTGTCCGAATTTGGGTGGTATACTGCCTCCATAACGATACGGGCGCGCCCCGTGCAGTGAGGTGAGCGTATGATCAAGATCCTTGTGGTAGACGACGAACCGGCCATCACCAACCTGATCCGCATGAACCTGGCCCGGCAGGGCTACAACGTGACCTGCGCCTATGACGGTCAGCAGGCGGCGGACCTGCTGGAAACGAACAGCTTCGATCTGGTGCTCCTCGATATCATGCTGCCCAAGTTCGACGGCTACGACCTCTTGTCCTTCATCCGCCCCCTGGGCATCCCGGTGATCTTTCTCACAGCCAAGGCGGACGTGATGGACCGGGTGAAGGGGCTGAAGCTGGGGGCGGAGGACTACATCGTGAAGCCCTTCGAGATCGTCGAGCTGCTGGCCCGGATCGAGGTGGTTCTGCGCCGCTACAACAAGAGCCAGGGGATCCTGCAGATTTTGGACGTCACCATCGACCCGGAGGCCCGGGAGGTGTACCAAAACGGCCAGCGGGTGGATTTGACCCGGAAGGAGTTCGATCTGTTGGTCATCTTCTGCCAGAATCCCAACACGGCCCTGTTCCGGGAGACCCTCTTTGAGCGCATCTGGGAGACGGACTACATCGGCGAGAGTAGGACCCTCGATTCCCACGTGCAGCGGCTTCGGCGCAAGCTCAACTGGGGGGATCGGATCAAGACCGTCCACAAGATCGGCTATAGGCTCGAGATAGAGCCGGATGAACTGTAGAATGTAGGATGCCGGGGGGAAAAGCATGAGATTTGCCTTGAAGATCAGCGTCTGCACCGTCCTCATCGTGGCGGTGCTGTTTGCTGCCTTCGGTCACGCTCTCATCGCCCGCAGCTTCTCCTCTGCCCTGTCCTTCCGGGTCCGGGAGGCGGAGGCGGCCTACTCGGGCCTGGCCTCCTCGTTGGAGGCGGAGATCAACGTGCTGAACGTCTACTACCAGAGCACCGGCCCCCGGATGCTCCAGGAGGTGTTGGACAGGTCCCTTCGGGCCGCCAACCTGAGCGGGGCCATCTGCGCCCTCTACGACGAGAATCGAAAGCTCCTGGTGGCCACGGCGGAGGGCTTTTCGGAGCAGCTCACCTATACGGCGCTGACGGAGCGCCGGTTCGTCTACACCCTCATCCACGACGGGGACAACTCCCTGCTGGACACGGCGGGCTGTGTGCCCATCGGCATGGATAGGTACTATCTGTCGGTCCGCTTCCCGGCGGACGATCTCTTCGCCGCCCGCCGAGCGGAGGTCACCGCCTTCGTCCTCCTGCACCTTATCACCGTGGCGGTGTGCATCGGGGCCATGCTCCTCATCTCCTACTTCGTGTCCCGGCCCGTCCGGACCCTGACAAGGGCCACGGAGCGCATCGAGGCGGGGCAGTACGACGTGCGGGCCAACGTCCGCTCCTATGACGAGATCGGCGATTTGGCCATCAGCTTCAACGCCATGGCCGAGTCCATCGAGCAGAAGGTGGGCGCCCTGGAGGGCTACGCCAAGCAGCAGAAGGACTTCGTGGCCAACTTCTCCCACGAGCTCAAGACGCCCATGACCTCCATCATCGGCTACGCGGACATGCTGCGCTCGGCGGAGCTGGACGAGGAGGATGCCTTCATGGCGTCGAACTTCATCTTCTCCGAGGGGAAGCGTTTGGAGGCTTTGTCCTTGAAGCTCATGGATTTGGTGGTCCTCGACAAGAACGAATTTGAGCTCAGTCGCGGCTATGCCCGCCGGGTGCTGGGACACGTGATGGCCGTGGTGACGCCCATGCTGGAGCAGCACGGGCTCACGCTGCTGACCAGCATCGAGCAGTACCAGATCCTCTATGAGAAGGATCTGCTGCTGACCCTCATCACCAACCTCATCGACAACGCCCGCAAGGCCTCGGAGCCGGGCAAGACCATTGAGCTCTCCGGCCGCAAGCAGGAGGGGCGGTATCGGATCACCGTGCGGGACCACGGCATCGGCATCCCGGAGGAGGAGCTCAACCGGATCACGGAGGCCTTCTTCATGGTGGACAAGTCCCGGGCCCGGGCCCAGCACGGGGCGGGGCTGGGCCTCGCCATCGCCAACAAGATCGCCCGGCTCCACGGCAGCGAGCTTCATTTTGAAAGCCAGGTGGGGGTCGGGACCAGCGTCTGGTTCGATCTGCCCATGCTCAAGGACAAGCGCGGAAAGGAGGCCAGCCATGAGGAAGTTGACCCGCAGGAATAAGACCACCCTCCTCTATGTAGTCCTCTGCGTGGGCACGGCGGCCGCCGCCTTCCTGTGCGTGCTGGTGAGCAGCCTCCTGTTGAAGGCCGAGGAGCGGCGGCTCTACGACCGTCCCGCCTTTGAGCCCTTCACCTTGGAGACCGGCACCGCCGTGGGCGCGCCCCTCTCCCTCTCCACCCGGATCCAGCTCTTCAACGCCGCCGGCACCGAGGGCCGCCAGCGAAACCCCCTGCCCGACGAGCTGACGGAGGCGGAGGCCAGCGCCACCGTCCTCTCCGCGTGGAACCAGCTCTTTACGGACATGATGACCCAGGCCGGGTCCGACCCGGAGCTCTCCGCTGCCGTGGGCGCCAACGGGAGCGACGTGCGGACCGCCGCCTCATTGCGGGACTATATCACCGACGACGGTAGCCGCTACTCCCTCTGGTGCGGCCAGGCCTGGCTGGATCTCTCCACAGGGGACGCCTTCTCGCTGACGATATACCTCGACAGCCGCACGGGCCAGCCCCTTATGGAGTCCGCCGTCCTCTACCCCCAGGACGCCCCGCGGCTGGGCCTTGCCGACATGGCCGCCCGGCTGGGCCTTGCCTGCGACCTGTCCGCCATGACCATGGAGCCCGACGGCGACGGACAGAAGGTGATCGTGCCCCTCTCCGGCGGCTTCGTCCTCAAAAAGACCATCTCCCCCGACGGGGGCCGCTTCACCATCCGGGTGGCGGAGCCATAAACCGGCAAGAATTACATAAATATTACATATATTCCGCATCCTCCCTTTCCCGTTCATGGTATCATGATCATTGGGAAAGAGAGGAGTTTTTGTATGCCAAACCGCATCCTTTTGGTGGAGGACGACGTGGCCATCGCCGACGCCGTGGCCTTGAATCTGAAGATCGTGGGCTATGACTACGCCCGCTTCGAGGACGGGTGGGCCGCCGCCAAGAGCCTGGAGTCGGACCACGCCTATGATCTGGCGCTGCTGGACATCATGCTGCCCGGCATGGACGGGTTCGAGCTGCTGACTTACGTGAAGCAATACGGCATCCCCGTCATCTACATGACCGCCAAGGCCGACGCCGCCTCGGAGATCAAGGGGCTGCTGGACGGAGCGGAGGACTATGTGATCAAGCCCTTCGACATGATGACCCTCATGGTGCGCATGGAGAAGGTGCTGGTTCGAACGGGCCGCCTCAACCGCATCTACCGGGCCGGGGACGTGGAGCTGGACGACTACCGGCATGAGGGCTTCAAGGCCGGGGCGCGGGTGGAATTGAGGCCCCTCGAGTATAACGTGCTGCTGTACCTTATGAAGCACAAGAATTTGACCGTGACCCGGGAGCAGCTCTTGAGCGAGGTGTGGGGCTTTGAGTACATGGGCGAAAGCCGGTCCGTGGACGTAAAGATCTCCTCCCTGCGGCGGAAGCTGGGCTTAACTGACGCCATCAAGACCGTGCAGAAGCTGGGCTACAGATTAGAGGATAGATGAATATGAAATTACGCCATCGAATCAGCCTCCTATCCGGGGCGGTGCTGCTCTTCGTCCTGCTCCTCTGCGCCGGGGTGCTGCTCGTCTACGCCCGAAAGACCATCCTTTCTCTGGCGGAGGACCAGGCGAGGGACAAGCAGAGCGCCCTTGCCGCCTCCTTCTCCAACATGGCCCGCTACTACGCCGCCCCGGAGGACAGCGACGCCGCCCGGGAGAGCCTGGTCCGCTATTGCTTCGCCCGCTTTGCCGACCGGGAGGGGGTGCTCATGCGGGAGGGCGAGACCCTCCTTTCCTCCGTGTCCGTGGACCCCAGCCTCTACGCCAAGCCGTCGGAGGCGTATCACACCCAGGCCGCCCTCTACCGGGGGCAGGTGGACGGGCGGCAGCTCCTCATGGTGGGCAGCCGGGAATGGGTTCAGAACCAGGTTTTCTATGTGGGCCTGGTCCGGGATATCACGGAGGTCTACGACGCCATCGGGCGGCTTACCCGGCTGTTTGCGCTGGTGTGCTGCGGCGGGGCGCTCCTCGGTATGGGTCTGCTGTTCTTCGCGGTGAAAAAAAGCACCGCCCCTCTCTCCCGGCTCACCGCCGCCACCGGGGAGATCGCCGCTGGGGCCTACGATAAGCGGGTCACCGTCTCCGGCCATGACGAGGTCAGTGAGCTTGCGGAGAGCTTCAACCGCATGGGGGAGGCGGTGGAAAGCAGGATCACCGACCTTACGGAGCAGAACGAGCGGCAGCGGCTGTTCATCGGCGGGGTCAGCCACGAGTTCAAGACCCCCCTGGCCGCCGTGCGGCTCCACGGGGACCTTTTGGAAAGCGCCAAATTGAGCGAGGCGGAGCGGGAGGATTCCTTTCGGCACATCCGCCGGGCGGGGGCCTACATGACCGCCATGACCCAAAGCCTTATGGAGCTGCTGCTCCTGGATCAGGACATCGAAAAGGAGCCCACGGACCCCGCCGCCCTCCTGGCCACGGTATCCGAGGCGGTCCGGGACAGCCTTTCCGCCCGAGGTGTGACGCTTTTCACCGAGTGCCAGGCCGCCGGTCCCCTGTCCCTCCACCCGACGCTGATGGCCTCCCTGCTGCTGAACCTTATCGAGAACGCCGCCCGCAGCTACGACCCGGCGAACGCGGAAAAGACCGTCACGGTGCGCTTCCATGACCGCTGCTTCGAGGTCAGCGACCATGGCCGGGGCATTCCCCTTGCGGCCCGGGAACACATCTTCGAGCCCTTCTATCGCGTAGACAAGGCCAGGAGCCGCACCCAGGGCGGCAGCGACCTGGGCCTCGCCCTCGTCAAGGCCATCGCCGGCGCCCACGGGGCCAGGCTGTCGCTCCAAAGCGAGCCGGGCAAGGGCACCACGTTCCGGGTTGAGTTTTAACGGGAGGGGCAAGCCCCTCCCCTACGGGTATGATGCTTGTTGTGCTGTAGGGGACGGGCTTGCCCGTCCCGCCCGCATGCGAATTACAACTTTGTTACAAGACGGAAAAGACTTTTCCCCTCCCCTGTCGTACGCTATGGGCAGAAAGAGAGGTGTCGCATATGAAACGAACGGTTTTGTTTCTCCTTTCCCTGCTGCTCCTTGTGGGCTGCCAGCAGACCCCGGAGCAGCCGTTGATCGTGCCCAAGGAGCAGCAGCTCATGGTGGAGAAGGCCACGGCCACCCAGGCCCCGGAGGCGGCGTATACGCCTCTGGAGGCCCCGGACCACTGGACCTTCACGGCGGAGAACAAGAACTTCACCTACGCCATCGACGCAGACGTATACGTGCCGGAGGGTCCCATGTCTATCGTCTGGGTCCGGGCCCAGGGGCTCGGTCAGGAGGCGGTCTACCGGCTCTTTGCCCTCCTTAGCCAGGGGGAGACCCTCTACCCGCCCCGGCAGCAGACCAAGGCGGATATCGAACAGCTGATCGCGGACGACTACGCCCTCATGGAGAAGGGGCCGGGCAAAAACAGCGACGTGACGAAGGAGGAATATGACCAGGGGCTGCTGGACGAGATCGAGTACCTGAAAAAGGTATACAAAACCGCCCCGGACACCTGGGAGGACGTGCCCACAGACGGTGCCTATGCCGTGAAGACCTCCTTCGGGGAAAACACCACCTATCTCTACGTCCATGGCAACAACCTGAAACGGGAGATCACCTCCGCCGCCTACGACAAGGCCGACTTCCCCTCCGACTTCAACTACTATCGCCATCTCAACGACAGCCGCTACGGGTATACCATGGTCAACGCCAAGCCCATAGCGATGGGCGATCCCCTGCCCGAGGACCTGTCCTGGGAGAAGATCATGAGCGAGATCCAGGCGGTGCTGGACGCCGCGGGGGAGCCCTTCGAGATCGGCCAGATCCTGCTCATCGACGACGCCCAGGACGGCCGGGTGGATGACGTGGTCCAGGAGGGCAGCCGCCACGCCCTGTGCGTGGACTGCCGCCGGGTGGTACAGGGCGTAAGTGTGGCCACCAATGCGTCGGGCGTCTCCTCCTTCGACAACGTCTATTCCATCCCCTGGTCCCTGGAGAGCCTGCGGTTCACGGTGGACGGCGACGGCATTCTGACCGTCGCGTGGAACAACCCCCTGACGGTCCTGGACGCCGTGTCGGAGAGCGTGAATCTGATGCCCTTTGAAAGCATCCGAAGCACGGCGGAGCGGATGCTGCCCATCGTCTACAACCCCGCCGGATACGAGCATATGAAGGCCCTGGATATCCGCATCTCCCACGTGCGGCTGGAGCTGATGCGCATCCGGGAGCAGAACAACACCCAGGAGCTCAAGGGCCTGCTGATCCCCGCCTGGGTGTTCTACGGCACGGCCCTGGAGACGGACCGGGACGGGTCCCAGAGCTACGACGCCTACGGCCTCCGGGGCGGCTACGACTACTATCGCGGGGACGAGATACTGCTCTGCCTCAACGCGGTGGACGGCAGCGTCATAGACCCCTTGCTTGGATACTGAGGTGTATATATGCGTAGAATCTGTATTTTTATTATAGCATTTCTGTTGTTATTCACCGCCTGCCAGCCCACGCCATCGGCGCCTATCGTCATCGGGAAGGACAACGAGCAGATGATCGAAAAGGCCAAGGAGACGGCGGAAGCCGAGCAAGTGGGCGGGGATCTATACGAGATCCTGGGAGCGCCCCGGACCTATGTGATGGACCTCAGGAGCGACGCCGCCCGGGTGCATATACAGGGCGAAGCAAAGGTGATCCTGCCCGAGACGGACGCTCTGCCCCTTGCCTATGTGCAGGCGGCCCGGTTCGACCAGGAGACGGTCTATGCCTTCTTCCGCACACTGACGGCCGGACAGGAGATGTACGACATCCCCACGGACACACCCAAGTGGTACATCGAGGAGCAGATCAAGAAGACGCAGGCCAGGGTGGACGAGCTGGTGGCCCGGGACCGGAGCGAGGACGAATACCAAATAGCCGCCCTTCAACGGGATATAGAGCGCATGCAGCAGAACTATCTCAAGGCCCCCGACGAGGTGGCGCTTGTCCCCAACGACGGCACGCTGAAAGCCTACGACATGGACTTTCTGGGCAAATACCGGGGCACGGCCACGGGGGTCCAGGCCGTCAGCGAGCCGTTCAGCCAGAGCGGGGCATCTACAGCCAGGACCAGCACTATCACATCACGGCGGTGCGGCTCAGCCTGGTGAGCCTGCCGGAGCAGGACGGGGACGGGTGTCTGCTGGTCCCCTGCTGGGACTTCCTGGGGGATTCGCCCCTGGTCTACCAGGCCCTGGCGGACATGGGCCTTGTTTCGGATGGGGCCTGGTGCTATCTCACCGTTAACGCCGTGGACGGCAGCATCATTGAGCGGCAGTGAAAGTGCGATCGTTCCTGGATCCCCGTCAGGGTCATGGTCCGTCATGTCCCCCACTGACTGACTGTGACCGTAGGGAACGTCCATTGTAAGTTTGCTATTATACCTAAGTCCTTCATCGGTTGAAGTACCCTCCTGCACGGATTGAAGGAGGGGTACTTCATTTTTGGTGGGAACAAAAAGAAGGGTGTAGCGGTTGGAGGTCCAGCGGATCCCTCATCTTGGCAGTTATTCTAATCTGTTGCGTAGTCCCTTGTGCCTTTGCGGATTCCAATGAGTTTGATTATCAATCCGTTCTCGGTGGCCGTGAAGGATATGAATATGACAAGTTTGATAAGTCTTGGTCGTATTATCGAGCCTATGCTAAATATTTCAGCGATGCTGCCATCGTCGTTGGCCTTAGAGTAGAAAGTGCGTCTGGTCAAAAGGCACCAAGCTTAACAAGTCTCTATGTGAAGATCATGAATAAAGACGGGAGCAAGCTTTATGAGGCTACTTCCCTCGATTTTTTGATCGGAGAAGACCTGTACTCTTTTGAATCGATGTTAGTGATGGAAAGCGGTTCTTCGGTAGTGATTGCACAAAACGGCTTACTTTTACTTGAAGCCATCAAAGACAGCAACGCCTCAGATGTTGCAATCAGAATCGGCACAAAGGAAAGGGGTAGCTTTACGCTGGACAATTTAGATAGTACTGAATGGAATTATCTTAAGGAATTCTGTCAGGTTTATCTGAAAAGCCATATCTGGGATTATTTCGTCGATAAAGATACACCAATATTGTACGAGTCATATTTCCCGCTTACAATAAACGGTGAGCCTGCTAATTACGAAAGCACGTCTGATTCATTCTAAGCTTAAAAATACATGAACAGGCAGGGAGCATAAATGATCTCCCTGCCCATTTTATACCAACTCTTAATCAACCGATCTTATCAGAATTGCCACGATTATTATGCAAACGGTTCGTTTCTCTGCACACAAAGCCTTCAATAGCACGGGTAAAGGGTCATGCCCACCAGCACCGTGATGACGCCCATAATGAGGGCCGGGAGCCAGCCCATTTTGAGCAGGGCCTTCTGGTCGTAGCCGCCGGCGCCCATCATCATGGGCACCACGGAGGTGGCCATGGGGGTCATAAGGGAGCACATGGAGCCGATGTAGCACATCTCCATGAGGCCCCGGGGGTCGCATTTCAGCGACATGGAGGTGAGGATCACCAGGGGGATCAAGATCTTGCTGACCGCCCGGTTGTAGAGGAGAGAGGTCATGACGAAGGCCGTCAGGAAGAACACCGCGCCCAGGACGTAGCTATTTTGGACCCCGCCCAGAAGGCCAGCTACCGCGTCGCCGACGAGCTCGCCGGCGCCGGTGTTACTAAAGGCGCTGCCCAAGGTCACCACGCCCACATAGAGCATGATGATATCGAGGCACATGCTGTCGATGGCCTCCCGCTCGGAAAGGACCCCGGTGAGCACCAGGAAAGCGGCGCCGCAGGCGGGAATGATCCAGGAGGGCAGGCCGAAGGACTGGAAGATGAGGCACAGGATGACGCCGAAAAAGACCAGGTAGCCAATGGCCTCCCGAACCGGAGTCAGGGGCTCTTTCCGGGCTTTCTTCCGGGCCTCCACCATGCTGATGGGCACGACGGGCTGTTCGGGGGCGAACTTGGGCGCAAAGAAGATGGCCCAGAGGAGAACGAAAGCCGCTACGAAGACCTTGATGTTCATCTGGGTGAATATGGTGAAGGCATAGTCCGTGACGCCGTACTCCGCCAGCAGCCCGTTGTCCTCGATGAAGGTGGCTGCGTAGGGGCCCACAGGCATGATGGTGAAGGAGGTGGCCACGGTGACGAGGCCGATGGAGTACATCATCTTGGAGGGGCTCACCTTCATCTCCTCGCACATGGCGATGACCAGGGGGCATACCAGGGCGAAGAGGGCCGTGATGCTGGGGATGAATTGACCGAGAATAAAGGTCACCAGCACATACCCGGCCAAAACCTTGGTGAAGGAGCCCTTTGACACCTTATAGACCAGCTTCGACAGCTTCTCCACCATCTGGGTCCTGCCAAGGCCCGCCGCCACGATGAACATGGAGATCATGGTGATGACCGTGCTGCTGCCCATGTTGCCAAGGGCGGTCTTGGAGTCCACGCAGCCCGTGACCACCAATATCAACATGCCCAGGATGGACGTGAGAGCCATGGGGAGCCGGTGGAGGGAGAAGCTGACGATCATAAAGAGAAACACGCCCAGGGTGATGATCATTCGCGCATCCATGCTTTGATTCTTCCTCGCAATTCAACAAACAGGGCCTGCCGAAAGGCAATCTTCCGGCAGACCCGGGGTATGGTTTGATCAGGCGCCCTTTTCGAAGAGCATCTCCACGCCGCCAGCGCCCGTATCCAAGGTCAGGATAGTTCCGTCGTAGGTCAGGGTGATGATGTCGGTGCCGGCCTCAGGATGAAGGATCGTGCCCTCGTCCTTCAAGGCCCACTC
>R21__coassemble_106_pt1 | contig 67413 bp, 64 predicted proteins | sample R21__metabat2_low_PE_052 | metagenome-assembled genome bin R21 | reverse complement strand
GGCCTCCGGGGCGGGCTCCATAGGCACAGGCGCGGGCAGGGGCTGGGCGGCCTGGAGGGCTTCACCCTGGGCTTTGCCGAAGCTGAAGAGGCGGGCCACGAAGAAGAAGAGCAAGGCGATGAGCAGGGAGGACAGGTTCAGGCTCAGGCTCACCCTGTCGCCAGGCAGGGCCAGGCGGCGGATGAACTCACTGCCCACAAAATAGCTGAGGACCAGGCCGCAAACCCAGAAGGCGATATACAGGGACCCCAGCAGCCGCAGGCGGCGGATGTTGCCGGAGGTGAAGGGGGTGTCCTCCGCCTTCATATGCTTAAAGAGGTTCCCGGCCACCAGCAGCAGCACGTAAAGGCCGATCAGGGCCAGCACCGCCGCGCCCAGGAGCATGAGCAGGGCCAGCTTGGCGTCCCGCAGGTCCAAGGTCAACACGCCGTTTTGGACCAGGCCTCCGATCTCCGGCACCCGGTCAAAGCCCAGCTGGCTTAGATCCAGATCCTGCATGTCGATGATGAGCTTCCCGTCCTGCACGGCGTCCAGGGGCAGGTTGTTTTCGTTGGCCACGGCCAGGAACACCAGCCCGGCGATCAGAGCCACGACGGCGATGATGAGCAGGATCCGCAGGATCTTCAATAGGACAAAGCCCACGGCTGCGCCCCGCTGGACCTTCTTCAGTTTCTTTTCCATGATTCGTATCTCCTTCATTATATTATGCGTTCAGGTGCCGATACAGCGTCAAGAGCTGTTCCGGCGTCAGCGCCTCGCCCCGAATGCTCTCGGCAAGGCCTAAGTCTGCCAGGATGCGCCGCAGGTCCGGCGTCCCTGTCAGGTTATTATACAGCGTCTTGCGGCGCATGCGCAAGCAGGTAACGGCAAATTTGAGGAGGGATTTGGGCGATTCCTGAGGGGCGTCCGGCCGCAGCGTTAGCCTGACGAGGGCGCTGGTCACCGTGGGCGGGGGCAGGTAGGCCGCCGGGGGCACCTCGCCGAGAAGGTCCGCGGTGTAATAGAGCTGGGAGACCATGGCCACGGGGCCGTAGTTCTTCTGGGCGGGTCGGGCGAAAAACCGGTCCGCCGCCTCCCGCTGGACCATGAGGAGCATGCCCGCGGGCCGAAGGGCCAGCAGCATGGTCACGATATCCGCCGTGATGCAGTAGGGCAAATTCCCCGCGGCGACGAAGTCCGGGGGCAGGAAGCCGTAGTCGGTTTTGAGGCAGTCCCCGTGGATCAGGGTCAGCCGGTCGCTGACGAGCTCCCGCCGCAAAAAATCATACAGACGCCCGTCCTTCTCCACGGCATAGACGGTGGCTCCGGCGGCGAGAAGCTGCTCCGTCAGGCTCCCGAGGCCGGGGCCGATCTCCAGCACCGTCCGGCCAGCCAGGGGCAGGGCATTCGCCAGTCCAATGAGAACGCTTTCGTCCACGCAAAAGTTCTGGCCCAGATTCTTGTTGGGCAGCAGGTCCTCCCGAAGGAGGGCCTGCTCCACAAAGGTTTTCGTTCCTCTCATGGGTGCATCATACCATGGATTTGCCTTTGCTGCAAGGGACCCAAGGAAGGGTCTATTTTAGTCGAATCGGTTATATGTCCCATAATCGGACAGACATAGCTGGGTTTCTTTGCTATACTGACGTCAGATCCAAGCAAGGGAGGTGAGCGCCATGCAGCTGGACATACGGCATGCGGCGGAACAGAACGCGAGACGGTACAGGGAGAACGTGAGCTATCTTCGGGGCTATGAGGCGGCGGCGGACGCGGGTCGGCCTCTTCCGTCGAAATATGTGGAGAAGGCCGGTTGGGTCTGGGCCGTGGAGCGGGTCCGGGCGGACCTAAAGGCCAAGGAGCCCGAGAAAGAGCAGTTCTTCGCCCGGCTCTATCATCTGGACGAGCCGGCCCCGGGGCACCCGGGCCGCGGGAGCGAGATCATGAAGCTGTCTCTGGACCTGAACGTAAGCCCGTCCACCCTCTACAAGTGGCGGGAGACCATATTGGCGGACGTGCTGATGGCCGCGGTGCAGATCGGCGTGTTAAAGCCGTTTTAAGCGCGGACGATTCGTGAATCGTCCCTACGGCGGGGCTTGCCATGGCGGCGAGGAAACGGTATACTTACTGTAAGATACCGACAGGGGGAACGGGCGCATGGTGCACATCGGCAACGACTGGGACGAGCGGCTGAAGGGGGAGTTCGACAAGCCCTATTATTTGGAACTCAGGCAGTTCCTCATCGAGGAGTATCGGCAGCACGTGGTGTACCCCGACATGCACGACATCTTCAACGCCCTGAAGTACACCTCGTTTTCGGACACCAAGGCGGTCATCCTGGGTCAGGACCCCTACCACGGTCCCGGCCAGGCCCACGGGCTGTGCTTCTCGGTGCAAAAGGGGGTGGAGCCGCCGCCCTCGCTACAGAACATCTTTAAGGAGCTCATGGCGGACGTGGGCATCGAGCGGCCCCGGCATGGGGAGCTGACCTGCTGGGCCCGGCAGGGGGTGCTGCTCCTCAACACGGTGCTGACCGTCCGGGAGCACCAGCCCAACAGCCACAAGGGCAAGGGCTGGGAGATTTTGACGGATCGGATCATCTCGGAGCTCAACAGCAAAGAGACGCCCGTGGTGTTCCTCCTCTGGGGCGCCAACGCCCGGAGCAAGAAGGCGCTGATCACGAACCCCCTTCACGTGAAGCTGGAAACCGTGCACCCCTCCCCCCTCTCCGCCTACAACGGCTTCTTCGGCTGCCGCCACTTCTCCAAAGCGAACGCCATATTGGAGGCGTCCGGGCAGACGCCGATAGATTGGAATGTGGTGTAAACTGTTCTTTTGCCGCTTTTTCTTTTCGGTGAAAAGAAAAAGCGGCGCAAAAAGAAAAGCTTAAGAAAGATACTATGAAATATCGCTTAAGTTTCAATGATCCTTGAAGTTCTTTTTGGTCCTTTTTCTTTCAAGAAAAAGGATCCGGCTTTCAATAAAAACCATTAAAAAGGAGATCTAATCATGACCAAGATCGAAACTAATCGCGCACCCGGGGCCATCGGGCCCTACAGTCAGGGCATGGTGAGCGGCAAGCTGGTGTTCACCTCCGGCCAGATCCCCCTGGACCCCGCCACCGGCGCCATCGTCGGCGACACCATCGAGGCGCAGAGCGAGCAAGCCTTGAAGAACCTGCAGGCCGTGCTGGAGGCCGGCGGGGCCAGCCTCGCCACGGTGGTCAAGACCACCTGCTTCCTCAGCGACATGGGGAACTTCGCCGCCTTCAACGGCGTCTACGCCAAATTCTTCACGGGCGATTGCCCCGCCCGCTCCTGCGTGGCGGTGAAGACCCTGCCCAAGGGCGTGCTGGTGGAGGTCGAGGCCATCGCCGAGACCCTGTAAACGATAAGGAGAGGCCCCTATGGAATGGCTGGTCCTGGGTTTGTTCTGCGGCGGGCTGTTGCTGTGCCTGCTGCTCGATATGTCCATCCTCTACGCCCTTTCATTGGGGCTCCTTCTCTTTTTGCTCTACGGGCGGCGAAAGGGCTTCGGCTGGGGCGAGCTGCTGAAGATGGCCCTTGACGGGGTGAGGACGGTGAAAAATATCCTCGTCACCTTCCTGCTCATCGGCGTACTGACGGCCCTTTGGCGGGCGGCGGGGACCATTCCCGCCATCGTCTGCTATGCGGCCAGGCTCATCCGGCCCTCGGTGTTCCTGCTCATGACCTTTTTGCTGAACGCGGGCGTGTCCGTGCTTACGGGCACCTCCTTCGGCACCGCCGCCACCATGGGCGTCATCACAGCCACCATGGGGGGCGTCATGGGCGTGCCCTTGGCGCTGATCGGCGGCGCGGTGCTCTCAGGTGCATTCTTTGGGGACCGCTGCTCCCCCGTGTCCACCAGCGCCCTGCTGGTGGCGGAGCTCACAAAGACCAGCATTTTCGACAACATCAACCGGATGCTCAAAACGGCCCTGGCGCCGTTTTTGGCCGCCTGCGCCGTGTATGCGCTCTTGGGCCTTATGACCCCCCGCGGCGAAGGGACCATGGACCTTGCCGCCCTGTTCTCCCGGGAGTTCCATTTGAGCCTGTGGACGATCATACCCGCCGCGGTGATCCTGGTGCTGTCCCTCTGCCGGGTGAACGTGAAGCTGGCCATGACCGCCAGCATCCTTGCTGCCGTGCCGGTATGCCTTCTTTTGCAGCATCGGGCGCCGGTGGCGCTATGGCAAATGGCTCTTGCTGGCTATACCGCCGGGGACCCGGAGATCGCCGCCATGCTCAACGGCGGCGGAATCGCGTCCATGCTGCGGGTGGGGGCCATCGTGTGTCTGTCGTCGTCCTACTCGGTTTTATTCCAGAGGACGGGACTTTTGGACCGCGTGAAGGCGGCCATCGGACGCCTTTGTCGACGGACCTCCCCCTTCTTCGCCATGCTGATCACCTCCGCCCTGGCAGGGCTGGTCGCCTGCAACCAGTCTTTGACCATCCTGCTGGTCCATCAGCTCTGCCGGGAGCTCCGCCCGGATCCCTCGGACATGGCCCTGGATTTGGAGGACACGGCGGTGGTGGTTGCCCCGCTCATCCCCTGGTCCATCGCCTGCGCCATGCCCCTCTCCGCCGTAGGCGCACCCGCCGTCAGCGTGTTTTTCGCCTGCTATCTGTATCTGCTGCCCCTGTGGCGGTTGATCAAAAGCAGCCCAAAACCTTTTACTCCCCTTTGAACCGCTTGTCCAGGGCCTCGGCGATGAGGCTCAGGGCCTTGGTGGGGGCCAGGGTGCCGGCCCGGACCTGAGCTTCCACGGAATTGCGGGCGGCGGAGACGGCCTCGTCCTGAAGGAACAGATTCATAAGGTAGTCCTGGGTCATCTCCTGGAGCCAGGTCAGATTCTGAGCGGCCCGGCGTTTATCGAGTTGGCCGGTCTTCTTCATCTGGTCGATGTACTGAAGGACCACGTCCCAGATCTCCTGGATGCCCTCGCCGGTATAGGCGGAGCAGGTATAGGCCTTGGTGGTCCAGCCCTCGGTGGCGGGCATGAGGTAGTGCAAAATCTGCTCGTAGTCCGCCCGGGTAAGGAGCGCCTTCTGCAAATTGTCGCCGTCCGCCTTGTTGACGAGGATCGCGTCAGCCAGCTCGATCACGCCCTTCTTCACGCCCTGCAGATCGTCGCCGGCGCCGGTGAGGACCACCACCAGGAAGAAGTCCACCATGGACCGGACGGTGGTCTCGCTCTGGCCCACGCCCACGGTCTCCACCAGGATGATGTCGTAGCCCGCCGCCTCGGCCAGGAGCATGGTCTCCCGGCTCTTGCGGGTGACGCCGCCCAGGGTGCCGCCGGCAGGCGACGGGCGGATGAAGGCGTTGGGCTCCTTGGCGAGCTGCTCCATTCTGGTCTTGTCGCCCAAAATGGCGCCGCCGGTGACGGAGGAGCTGGGGTCCACGGCCAGGACCGCCACCTTGTGTCCCTGTTGGCAGAGCTTGGTGCCCAGGGCCTCGATGATGGTGGACTTGCCCGCGCCGGGGACGCCGGTGATGCCCACGCGAATGGCCTTGCCCGTGTAGGGGAGCAGCCGCTGAACGATGTCCTGGGCCATGGTGTAGTGCTTCGGGGCGTTGCTCTCCACCATGGTGATGGCCCGGGAGAGCTTCATGCGGTCCCCCGCCAGCACGCCCTCCACGTAGTCGTCGATGGTCATCTTGGGCGGGCGGGCGGAGCGGGTGGCGTCGGTGGCGCGCCGGAGCTCCTCGTTGCTCTTGGTGATGCCGGTCATGACGAAGCTGGCGAACTTGGCGTCCTGCTGCTTCTCCTTGTCGATCCACTCGGGCTTGTAGGTGGTATATTCCTCTGGCACGGGGAGCCTCCTTTTCTAAAGGAATTATTTAAAACTTGCGCCTTTTCTTGAAAGAAAAGGCGCCCAAAAGAACTTTAAGAATGAAACAGACTGTCGCAGTAATCCCAATTATCTTCTTAAGCTTCTCTTTTTTGCGCCGCTTTTTCTCTTCTCGCGAAGAGAAAAAGCGGCAAAGATAAAGCGTTTTTTACATTATTCCTCTTCCTCGTCCAGGCGCTTGTTCAAAATCTCAAGCATGTCCTTGGCGGCGAAGGGGATGGGGGTGCCGGGGCCGTAGATGGCCGCGGCGCCGTGGTCCTTCAGGAACTGGTAATCCTGGGCCGGGATGACGCCGCCCGCGATGACCATGATGTCCCCGCGGCCCCGCTTCTGCAGCTCTTCCACCAGCTGGGGCAGCAGCGTCTTGTGACCGGCGGCCAGGGAGCTCATGCCCACGATGTGCACGTCGTTGTCCACGGCGTCCTGCGCGGTCTCGGCGGGCGTCTGGAACAGGGGTCCCACGTCCACCACGTAGCCCATGTCGGCGTAGCCGGTGGCCACCACCTTGGCGCCGCGGTCGTGGCCGTCCTGGCCCATCTTCGCGACCATGATGCGGGGCCGACGGCCGTGCTTCTTCTCGAACTCGGCGGTCATCTTCCGGACCTCCTCGATGGTGCCGGCGTCGGAGTACTCGGAGGAGTACACGCCGGAGATGCTGCGGATCACGGCCTTATGCCGCCCGCAGACCTTTTCCACCGCATAGGAGATCTCGCCCAGGGACGCCCGGGCACGGGCCGCTTCCACGGCCAGCTCCAGCAAGTTTCCTTCTCCCGTTTCCATAGCTTTCGTGATGGCGTCCAGCTTCTGCTGCACGACTTCGTTGTCCCGGTTGGCGCGGAGCTTCTTCAGGCGCTCGATCTGGGCCTGGCGCACGGCCATGTTGTCCACGTCCAGAATGTCGATGGCCTCCTCCTGATCCAGGGGCAGGTAGTTCAAACCGACGATCTTCTCGTTGTTGGAGTCGATGCGGGCTTGACGGCGGGCAGCGGCCTCCTCGATACGCATCTTGGGCAGGCCGGAGTCGATGGCCTTGGACATGCCGCCCAGCTTCTCCACCTCCATGATGTGGGCCCAGGCCCGCTTGACCAGCTCGTTGGTGAGGGCTTCTACATAGTAGGAGCCGCCCCAGGGATCCACCACCTTGCAGACGCTGGTCTCGTCCTGGATGTACAGCTGGGTGTTCCGGGCGATACGGGCGGAGAAGTCCGTGGGCAGGGCGATGGCCTCGTCCAGGGCGTTGGTGTGCAGGCTCTGGGTATGGCCGAGAGCCGCGCCCATGGCCTCCATGCAGGTGCGGGCCAGGTTGTTGAAGGGATCCTGAGCCGTCAATGACCAGCCGGAGGTCTGGGAGTGGGTTCGGAGGGCCAGGGACTTGGGGTTCTTGGGATCGAAGGTCTTGACGATCTTCGCCCACAGGATGCGGGCGGCCCGCATTTTGGCCACCTCCATGAAGTAGTTCTTGCCGATGGCCCAGAAGAAGCTCAAACGGGGGGCGAACTGGTCTACGGTCAATCCCGCGTTCACGCCGGTGCGCAGGTACTCCCAACCGTCAGCCAGCGTGTAGGCCATCTCGATGTCGGCGGTGGCGCCGGCCTCCTGCATATGGTAGCCCGAGATGGAGATACAGTTGAACTTGGGCATGTTCTTGGAGGTATAGGCGAAGATGTCGCCGATGATCCGCATGGAGGCGGCGGGGGGATAGATGTAGGTGTTGCGGACCATGAACTCCTTCAAAATGTCGTTCTGGATGGTACCGGTCAGCAGCTTCTTGTCCACGCCCTGCTCTTCGCCGGCCACGATGTAGAACGCGAGGATCGGCAGCACCGCGCCGTTCATGGTCATGGACACGGACATCTGATCGAGGGGGATGCCGGAGAACAGGATCTCCATGTCAAGGATGGAGTCCACGGCCACGCCGGCCTTGCCCACGTCGCCCACCACCCGGGGATGGTCGGAGTCATAGCCCCGGTGGGTCGCGAGGTCGAAGGCGATGGACAGACCCTTCTGGCCCGCGGCCAGGTTCCGGCGATAGAAGGCGTTGCTTTCCTCGGCGGTGGAGAAGCCGGCGTACTGCCGGACGGTCCAGGGCCGGGTCACATACATGGTGGGATAGGGCCCGCGAAGATAGGGGGGCACGCCCGCCATGAAGTGCAGGTGGTTCATGTCCTTATAGTCGTCCTCGGTGTACAGGGGCCGGATGTCGATCTGCTCCATGGTGTGGTTGTACAGATCCTCGGGGGTCTTGCCGGTCTCCTTCTTCAGCTTCTCCAGCCACTCTTCATAGGTCAACCCCTTGACCGCCTCCTGGCGGAACGGGATGTTGCTAAAATCTACTTTGCCCATTAGATGATCCCCTTTCCTTTCTGGATGTTGGTCAGGATGGCGAGGCAGTTGGCCCGGACGTGGATATATTCGTCCACACCGGCCTCGTCGTAGGAAGGCTTGAACTCGGGCGCGGGAGCGCCGGCCAGGAACACCTTCATGTTGGGCGCCTTGGCCTTGATGCCCTTGGCTACGGGCGGCACCAGCTCGGGATAGGTATCATCGGTAGAGCAGATGATGGCCACGTCCGCGCCGGAAGCCACCGCCGCGTCCACCGCCTCCTCGGGGGTGGCGAAGCCGTTGTTGCGAAGCACGTCGAAGTGGGCCACCTCCATGAAGGAAGCGGAGAAGTCGGCCCGGGCCTTGTGCTGGGGAATGGGACCCATGTTGCACAGGAACACCTTCACGTTGTCGCCGGTCTTCTCGATATAGTCCTCGGTGGCCTTGCGGAGGGCCTCATACTGCTCGGTCCAGCGGTGGGCCTGGATGGGGGTGATCTGCTCTGCCTTGCCGTCCGCGAAGGAAGCGCCGATGTCACTAAGGGTCGCGCCCTCCTCCAGCGCCTTGCCGGCGCACATGGGGCACTTGATCCCCTCGAGGGCCTTGCCCGCGGGCTTGGCGGCCTTGGGGGTCTTGGTCCCTTCCAGGGGCTTCTCGCTCATGTTGGGGTACATGTTGCTGCCCACGGCCCGATCCTGCCGGGTGGCCAGCCGCTTGAACCGGTCACTGAGCGTGGCGGCGATCTCCGCCTGGACGGTGCCGGCGCGCAGGGCCTCCAGCATGCCGCCGGCGGCCTGGATCTTTTGGACCTGGTTCCAGATGGCCTCGCCCAGCTGCCCCGTCAGGGTCTCCACGTACCAGGAGCCGCCCGCCGGGTCCACGGGGGAGAGCAGGTTGAACTCCTCCTGCATCATCACCTGGATGTTCCGGGCGATGCGGCGGGAGAAGCCGTCGCTATCCCGAACGGCCGCATCGAAGGGCAGCACCTTCATGCCGTTCACGCCGCCCACCACGCCGGAGAAGGCCTGGGTGGTGGCCCTGAGCACGTTCACGTAGGGATCATAGAGGGTGGTGGTGAACGCCGAGGTCTCGGCGAACACGTCGATCATCTGGGCCTTTTCGCCCGCGCCGTAGGCCTGCATGAGCTGAGCCCAGACCACGCGGACGGCCCGGAGCTTGGCGATCTCCATGAAGAAGTTGGGGCCGAGGCAGAAGTTGAAGCGGATGCGCTCGGCGGCTTCGTCCACGGTGTAGCCCCGATCCATCATGGCGTCGATGTAGCAAAGGCCGGTGGCCAGGGCCGCGGCGGCCTCCTGGATGGCGTTGGCGCCGCCGTTATGGTAGACGGAGCTCTGCACGAAGATGGTCTTGAGCGCGGGGGCATGGTTCTTGGCGAACTTCAATGTGAGGGCCATCTGGTCCATGTAGCAATCGAAGCTGCTGTCAAAGCCGCCCTTCTTCACGGCCTCGCCCATGGGGTCGGCGCCGATGCAGCCGGTGAGAGGCGCTTCGTCGCCCACCTTTTGCTGCCGCTTCACGATGGCGGAAAGCAGCGGCAATGCGGTGGCCCCGGCGTAGACGGACAGGGGGGCGTATTGGAGCTGGACGTCCTTCAGCAGGGTCTCCACATCGGCGAGGGTATTGAGATCCACCGCCTCCACATCGAAGTTCACGGCGTTGGTACCCTTGTTGAGCTCCTCCAGCAGGACCTTGTTGGCCGCCGCCGGGTCGCGGGTCTCCACCTCCTGGGCGATCTTCCAGGGCTCCTCGGCATAACCCGCGGTCTTGGTGCCACGGAGGAAGTCGGTGGCGCCGGGGAAGCTCAGCCGCTCCTTGTAGGGAGCCGCTTCCACGTCGGTGTAGATGGGTGAGAGAACGATGCCCTCCGGCGTCTTGGTGAACAGCTTCTTCTCGAAGATGCCGCCCTTGAGGCTTTCGATGGCCGCGGCCTTCCAGGTCTCGTAGGACGTGGGCGCAAACTCATCGAAGGTCACCGCAGATAACGGTTCGGCGTTAGATTTGGTATCCATCACAACATCCTTTCTTTCATTATATATCGCTATCGCCGGGGGGTGCCGTGGTGTCCCGCCGATACTGCCGCAACGAAGAGGGGCGAGCATGCCCTTCGGACATGCTTGATATGCCCAAAAGGACTCAACAGGGGTCTCATTTAAGCTTGACCCCCGGGTCCTTGTGTCCCCAGCCGGAGCCGCCCTCCTCGGGGCGGACGACCTTCGTTTTACGGCAAGTATTCTGGCTCATGACTTTTCCCTCAGACGCGCCTTCCCACGATGTTCGCAGTGGCCCTTGCGCCCTCGCAGCCATTGACAGCAGCGGGACTGCTCCGGATTCTCACCGGATTCCTTGCAACAAAAAACGGTGTTCACTTGTCCCTTTTATGCTACTAAATCCCGTGGAAAAAGTCAACAGTTTTATGATGCTTTCCCCCATGGAAAGCCAGTCAAAGCGCTATCATCCCACGCAGCTTTTTAGAAAGGAACACAGCAAGGGCCATCTTCACAAGATCGGGAACGATGAAGGGGATCACACACCAGGAGAGGGCCGTGCCAAGGGCGATGGGACCGGTCTGCTTGGCGTAGAGGAACATGAAATAGGCCGTTCCGAAGGCATAGCACAAAATGAGGCCCAGGGCCATGGAGGCAACCTGGATGCCCCGGCTGCCCTTCCTAAGGTGCTCTCCCAGCCAATAGACCAGTCCCATCAGGATGAATCCCAGCAAATACCCGCCCGTGACCCCGAAGAGGATGCCGATCCCGCCGCTGAAGCCCGCGAACACCGGGACGCCCAGGGCGCCCAGCAGCAGGTACACCACGATGGCGATGGTGCCCCGCCTGCCGCCGACGAGCCCCAGGGCGCAGAAAACGGCGAAGGTCTGCAAGGTAAACGGCACCGCCGACGGAATACTGATCCAGGAGCAGATGGCTATGAGCAGAGCGCATACCGCGATATACGCCAGATCCCTGGTCCGAAATCCCTTATTCCTGTGTTCCATCCAACGATCCTTTCCGCGTGTTCCTGCACAGCTCGATCCACTGGCAGTCCCCGCAAATCCGTTCAAATTCCTCGGTCTGAAAAATCTTTTCCCTGGCCGTCCGGGCCAACGCCCGCCAGCTGCTCCCCTCCCCCGGGGAGAAGCCGCAGGCTTGTATAACGCCTCGGTCCATGGATGTCACCTTCTCCCGGGAGGCGCATGTGCCGCTTTCATTGTGAGGACAGGCGCCGCAAATCGCGTCCGCCCCTGCGGTGAGCTCTATTTGGGTGTCCGGCGCCGCCTTCAGCCTTTGGACGAGCTCGTTCATGTGGGACACGAAGGCGGCGTCATATCCGCTGCCCGTATACTTTTGAAGGCAGAGCAGGTGATGGGGCCGCAGCTTCATCGGACCGCCCTCACGCTGACCTCGCCGGAGGACAGGGCCTCGGTGGAGCCGTCCTCGTACCGCACCAGCAGCCGGCATTCCTCGTCGATATCGTATGCTGTGGCCGGTCGCGTTTCTCCGCTGCGGAGGACACGGATCGGCTGGCCGATCAGAAAGCTCCGCGCCTTGTATTCCGCGGCGAAACCGCCGGTTTCCAACTCTTGGCAGACATCGTAAAAGCTCCGTAAAAACGCGGCGGCGATCCGGCTCCTGAGATCCCGTTGGCGCGTATCCGCGATGGGACCGGCGATGGTCTTCAGCTCCTCGGGAAAGCCGCCCTCCGGCTCGTAAACGTTGAAGCCGATGCCCATGATCGCCCAGTCCATGCCGCCGCTCTCCAGGTCGATGGACGCCTCCGTCAGGATGCCGCAGGTCTTTTTGCCGCCGATCAGAATATCGTTGACCCATTTGATCTGCGGCTTCTTATTCGTACACGTTTCGATGGCGCGGCAGGCCGCCACGGCCGCCGCGGTGGTGATGCGCACGGCCTGCTCTGCGCTGAGCCCAGGCGTCAAAAATACGCTCAGATATACGCCGGTGCCGGCGGGGGAAACGAAGGTCCGGCCCATGCGGCCTCGCCCGGCCTGTTGGCTGCCGGCGATCACCGCCCGCCAGGGGGCGTCCGGGTTGCTTTTGGACCCTTTGAGCTCATGGGCCATGCGTTTAAGGTAGGTGTTGGTGGAGTCCACCTCGGACAGTACCTCCACTTCATACCGGGGCGCGGCGTCCCCCAAGTAACGAAGGATGGCGTTTTGGCTGACGGCGTCGCTGCTTTGGCTCAGGCGATACCCTTTCTTGCCCGTCTCGATCCGATAGCCCTCCGCCTCCATCTGGCGGATGCACTTCCAAACCGCCGCCCGTGTGACGCCGAACCGGTCGGCAATGACGCTGCCGGAAATGAATCGCTCGCCGGCGTTCTCCAGCAGTTCCGATATCTGTCGCTTTGCGTTCATAGGCTCGCTCTCCCTTGAAAACGAATGATCAGCTTGGATAAGGATACCACCACGGGCCGATTTCGTCAACTTTCAATTCATTGAAAAGTTGACATTCGTGTGGGGAGCAACGAAAAAGCCGGAGCAGAGGGATCTGCCCCGGCTCTTGTAAACGGGATTCTCTCCCCCAACGGCTTAGCCCCGGGCGGGGTCCAGGGCATACAGCAGGGCGTTGACGATGGCGGCGGCCACGTTGCTGCCCCCCTTGCGGCCCCGGGCCACGATGCAGGGCACGTCCGTTTCGATGATGAGCTCCTTGGAGGGGACCACGTTCACGAAGCCCACGGGCACGCCGATGATGAGCCGGGGCCGGTAGCCCCCGTCCATGAGTTCTCGGAGGCGAATGAGGGCCGTGGGCGCGTTGCCGACGGCGAAGATCACGTTCTCGCCAAGGCGGGCTCCTTTATCCATGTATTGCCTCCTTCCCGCTTTTTGCGGCATTGGGTTTTAGGGTATAGCCCTAACAAGCAGCCTTTGGGTACAAAAAGGCGATGCTTGCAAGGACATTTGACGGCTCGCTGTCTGGCCCATTGGATCAGCGAGCAATAAGAATAAAAAAGAGACCCGCGCATAGCAGATCTCCATGCTGCCCCTGAATAGTGGGCGCAGTATTCATTTAGGATCCAGTTATCGGTCTGGCTCTTCCAGTTCTGCCGCACGCATGGCTTGAAGCTGCCGGAGAATCGACGCCCGATCGGATCTGCTTTGCAGATTGCCGGCGATCTCATCCACGTTCGAGCGCTGGAGGACGGCAGGATAGTCCTTTTCAAACCCTGTCAACAAGGCTTTCGTTTCCTGCTCGCCGAGCTGGACCTGTGCATACAATTCCGCAAAATGCCCATTTCCCATCACATTGCTAATAAAATCACGAGACGATTCCGGCAAGGCATCCCATGCGCCGTAAAGATCTGTGACAGCTGTCCGGATCCGCTCCATGGAGATAGGTGCGCCATTTTTCTCGTGTTCCGCAAGAATGCCCAGAACATCCGACAGATCGTTTTTGTATTGCCTGCCTGATCTGAGCTTCATTGCGATCAGATACTCGGCGGAAACGGTATAGATCGAAAGCACATTGGCAAAGGTCCTGTAATGCTTTGCGTGTTCTGCAAGCTTCGGCGTATAGGAATCGGTATGAGTGAAGTCCGAATTCAGCCATCCATTCGGAAGACCATATCTGTCCCCAACGCGATGGATCGCATCCTTCATGGCACTGGCGCCGCTGATCATTGCATCCACATCGGTCGTCATATTGCGAAACCCATAATTGATCAGAACAGAAGCACCACCTATCAAAACAAGTTCCGCCGGCATCGCCTTTCCGCCCTGCTTCCGGTACTCCTTTGCAAGCTCTTTGAGATACAGATCGATATTCTCTTTTGTAAACTCAAATGACATTTCTAACCTCGTTTTCAATGATGTTGAACCTTCTAAATTCCGGAATAGATGCTTCTTCGGCTGATCTCAGAGGCATATCACTATTTGAAGCAGCAGCCATGGCCCGGACGCTGGCGGGATACAGCGGCGCTTCTAATCGGAGCCGTCTTAGATCGTCGTATTCTAAATCCAGAGGAACATCATTCTCCCGGCTGATGTAGTCCACCATGGCAAGCAGGTAAAGGCATTCCGGAAACCATTTGCGCTCATAATAGGTGCGGATCTCGTTGCTTTCCAACGTGTCTATCAGGAAGGCGATATCGCCCTGCTCCTTCAGTCGATGACAGATCGCGCTTTTGAAATTCTCAAAGCTGCTCCGCAAGGCAAAGCACGGCGCAAGCAACTCCTCCATGGACACTTTGAGCACCTGCGCGATCCGATAGATCGTTTCCGCCGTACACTTTTCAAGCTGTGCTTTGTTGTTGCAAATATCATTCACCGTGGCATACGGAACGTGGCTCTCCTTTGCGAGCCGATAGATGGACATATTCCTTTCTTGCAGCTTCTGCTGAACTGTCATATGGATCACCTTTTCCTTCGATCACATTATAACGGTCAACCGTTATAATGTCAATCGTATTATATGCGAAAAAGAAACCATTTATTCCGCTTTGTCAGCGATCTCAGCAATTTGCACCATTTCCGCTATGCTGTCGTGGATCATGTAGCGCGCTACGCCGTAGCACTCCTGGGTCTTCTTGCCAAAGAAGTCGAAGAAAACCTTCTGCCACTTGTGGGTGAAGTTTGTGTTCCCGAAGAAGGCCTCGAAGCTGGTGCTGGGAAAGAGTGTCCAATCGATGCCCTCCAACTTATTGATCTTGTAATACGCTAGGATGCCTTCGCACAAGCTCACAAAAAATGCTCCCTCTATTGCCCTTCAACGAGCAGGAAGTATTCTTTCCATAGACCATTATAACAGCAAGAGGGGTCAAAAAGGGGTCAAAACCCCGAACGGGTACAAAAATGAGCTTTCCCGAGCGAACTCAAGGCACGAAAAAAGCCCGATCTATCGGGCTTTTTCGATGGTAGCGGCGATTGGATTCGAACCAATGACAGGTCGGGTATGAACCGACTACTCTGGCCAACTGAGTTACACCGCCATAGCAGGGTTATTATATCCGGCGAGGGGGCGACTGTCAAGAGCTTTTCGCAAAAAAACCGGGTGTCGCCCCCGCGCAGGGGTCAGGCCTGGTCCGGGGACTCCTGCTTGGGGGGCAGGGCCACGGGGGCGTTGAGGATGTCCATGAACTCCTGGCCGGAGATGGTCTCCCGGGCGATGAGCACCCGGGCGATCTCGTCCAGCTTCCCCCGGTTGTCCTTCAGGATGGTCTTGGCCTGGTCGTAGGCCTGGTCGATGAGGGAGACGATCTCCCGGTCGATCCGGGCCGCCGTCTCCTGGGAGCAGTTCATGGCGGTCTCGTTGCCCAAGTAGGGGTTCACCACCTGCTCGAAGGCAGTCATGCCGAAGGTCTCGCTCATGCCGTAGCGGGTGATCATGGCCCGGGCGATGGAGGTGGCCTGCTCGATGTCGTTGGAGGCGCCGGTGGTGATGGAATCGAAGCAGAGCTCCTCCGCCGCCCGTCCGCCGGTCAGGGTGACGATCTTGGCGAAGGCCTCCTGCTTGTCCATGAGAAAATGCTCGTCCTCGTCGGCCTGCATGGTGAAGCCAAGGGCCCCGGAGGTCCGGGGGATGATGGTGATCTTGTGGACCGGGGAGGCCCCCTTCTGCTTGGCGGCCACTAAGGCATGGCCCACCTCGTGATAGGCGATTATCTCCTTTTCGTGCTGGGAGATGACCATGCTCTTGCGCTGCTTGCCGGCCAGGGCCACGTCCACGCTGTCCTCCAGGTCCTTCTGCGTCACGGCGCGGCGGCCGGCCCGAACGGCGCACAGGGCCGCCTCGTTGACCACGTTCGCCAGGTCCGCGCCGCTGGCCCCCGGGGTGATCCGGGCGATGGCGGCAAGGTCGACGGGCCCCTCGGTCTTGATCCGGTTGCAGTGGATGCGGAGGATGGCCTCCCGGCCCCCCTGGTCGGGGAGCTCCACGGGCACCCGCCTGTCGAACCGGCCGGGCCTGAGCAAGGCCTTGTCCAGGGACTCGGGCCGGTTGGTGGCGGCCAAAATGACCACGCCGGAGTTGCCCTCGAAGCCATCCATCTCGGATAAGAGCTGGTTCAACGTCTGCTCCCGCTCGTCGTTGCCGCCGATGCCGTCCCGCTTCTTGCCCACGGCGTCGATCTCGTCGATGAACACGATGCAGGGGGCCTTTTCCCGGGCCTCCTTGAACAGGTCTCGGACCTTGGACGCGCCCATGCCCACGAACAGCTCCACGAACTCGGGCCCCGAGATGGACAAAAACGGCACCCCCGCCTCCCCGGCCACGGCCCGGGCCATGAGGGTCTTGCCGGTGCCCGGCGGGCCGATGAGCAGGGCGCCCCGGGGCATCCGGGCGCCGATCTCCGAATACTGCTGGGGGTCATGGAGATAGCTCACGATCTCCTGCAAGCTCTCCTTAGCCTCGTCCTGACCGGCCACGTCCGCGAAGGTGGTCTTCACCTCGCCCCCGTCCACGGAGCGGGCGTTGGACTTTCCAAGGCCCCCCATGAGGCCGCCGCCGGCGCCCAGCTTGCCCACGCGCCGGAAGAAGAAGCTGAAGATGGCCACATAGAAGAGGATGGGCACCAGATACTGGAGGAGGATCAGCAGCACCATGTTCCCCGTGCCCGCGTTCTCCGAGAAGGTGACGCCGGCCTCGTGGAGCCGGTCCACCAGATTGGGGTCGTTCATGGCGGTGACGGTGTAGACCGTGGGCCGTTTGCCGCTGCCGGCCGTCATGCTGCGAAAGCCGAAGTTGAGCTGGGGCGCCGCCGTGGGGGCGGGCTCGACCGCCGTTTTCAGGGTGTAATAGAGGGTGCCGCTCTTGAGCTCCACCTCCTCTATCTTCCCCTCGTCCAGGGCCTTTAAAAACACGTCGTAGGTGACGGACTTCTCGTTGCCGGAGCTAAGGGCCCGGGGCGCCCCCAGGCCGAAGATCAATATGACCGCGCCCAGGCCGATGAACAGCCAGAACCACAGGGGGCGGCGGGGCTTCGTTTGTTTTTCATCCATAAGAACATCCCTCTTGCGCCGATACGGCGCATGCTTCGTTATGGCTATTGTACCAACAAAACGGGATGGAATCCACCGCTTTTTTTGCAAAAGCCGCAAGTTTTGTAAACATGTTGTGAAAACCACCGAAGGGGCGGCCTCTCTATGATATACTGTATTTGTGCAATTTTGCAGGAGGCACGTATGCTGCTCTATGTCTACCTGGCCCTGAGCTTCGGGGCCGCCTTCGTTCTGTCCCACAAACCCATTCAGGTGCCCCTCATCTTCCTGGGGGCCTTTGCGGCGCTGCTGCTTTTGCACGTGCTGGTGCTGCTGATATCGTCCCTGTTCGTCAACAAGAAGGATCCAAATCCCAAATTCTTCCCCTTCTATCGAAAGCTGCTGACGCTGAGCATCGGGCCCCTGCTCCAGCTGGGGGCCGTCCAGGTGAAGCTGGTGGGGGCGGAGAAACTTCCCGAGGGCGGCTTCCTGCTGGTGGGGAACCACCGGTCCGACTTCGACCCCATCACCGCCATGTACGCCCTGCGAAGCCGGGGCCTGACCTTCGTCACCAAGAAGGAGAACATCGACATTCCCGTGGGCGGGCGGCTGATCCTGGGCTCCGGCTGCCTTTCCCTGGACCGCAGCGACGACAAGCAGGGCCTGCTGGTGATCCGCCAGGTGGTCCGTCGCATCCGAAACGGGGAGGTCATCGGCATTTATCCCGAGGGCACGCGGTCCAAGACCGGAGAGCTCCTGCCCTTTAGGGTGGGCTGCTTCAAGGCCGCCCAGTGGGCCAAATGCCCCCTGGCGGTCCTCAAGATCACGGGCACGGAGAAGATCGGCGAGAACTTCTTTATCCGCCGCACCCCCGTCACCCTGACCGTGGCCGCCGTGATCCCCTACGAGCAGATCGCGGAGGTGGATACGCAGCAGATCGGCGACCGGGTGCGGACCATATTGACCGAGGGTCAGGAGGGCACAAGCAAGTGGAGCGCATAAAGAACGTGCTATTCGACCTGGACGGGACGCTGACGGACCCGGCGGAGGGCATCACCAACGCCCTCATGCACGCCCAGCGGCGGCTGGGGATGGCGGTGAGCCCCCGGGAGGCGCTGTATGTGTTCATCGGCCCGCCCCTCATCGAGACCTTCATGAGCGAGTGGGGCCTCACCCGGGCAGAGAGCGAGCAGGCGCTGGTCTACTACCGGGAGCATTTCGGAACCAAGGGGCTCTTTGAGAACGTGCCCTATCCGGGCATCGGCGAGACCCTGGCGGGGCTGAAGGCGGCGGGGCTGCGGCTCTTCGTGGCCACGTCCAAGCCCGAGCCCCTGAGCCTCCGCATTTTGGAGCACTTCGACCTTCTCAAATACTTCGAGGCCGTGGCGGGCTCCACCATGGACGAACAGCGCACGAAAAAAGGCGAGGTCATCGCCTACGCCCTTCAAACCTTTCATCTGGACCCGAAAGAGACGGTCATGGTGGGCGACCGGAAGCACGATGTCATCGGCGCCGCCGAAAACGGCCTTGCCTGCATCGGCGTTCTCTACGGCTACGGCTCCCGCCGGGAGCTCACCGAGGCGGGCGCCTCGGCCCTGGCGGCGGATTTAGGAGAGCTCTCCCGTTTGCTCAGATCGTAGATGCCGGCGGAGAAATCCCCCCGCTCCAGGTCATATTTGTTTTTATACAACTCAAAATAGCGGTCGAAGCTGTCGGAGTGGACATCCCGCAGGCTGTTCAAATACTCGTGGGTGTCGAAGGCCCCGGCCTCCAGCTCGATCATGGCCACGGCGATGTTGGAGCAGTGATCCGCCACCCGCTCCAGATTCGTGATGAGGTCATTGAAGATGAACCCCTGCTCCAGCGTGCAATGGCCCGCCTGGACCCGGTTCACGTGGTGGAGCTTCAGCTCGTCGCACAGCATGTCGATCATCTCCTCCAGGGGCTCCACCCGGTAGGCCTCCTTCACGTTTTCCGCCTCAAAGGCGGCCACAGCCAGCCCCACGATCTCCTCCACGGCGGCCATGAGGGCGTTCAGCTCCCGCTTGGCTTCGTCGGAGAAGGTCACCTTCTTTTCCGCGATCTCCCGGGCGGTCTCGCCCACGTTCATGGCGTGGTCGCCGATGCGCTCGATGTCGCTGATGCAATGGAGGAATTTGCTGATCTCCTTGTTCTGGTCGGGGGTCAGCTCCTGCCGGTTCACCTGCACCAGATAGGTGCCCAGCTTGTCCTCGTAGGTGTCCACCTGCTCCTCCAGCCGCTCCACCGCCGCGTATTCGGCGTCGGACCAGTTCGAAAGGAGCTTCAGCGCCCGCAGCAGGTTTTCCCGGGCCGTGTCCGCCATCTTCCCCAGGACGATCTTGCTCTGCTCGATGGCCAGGGTGGGGTGGGCGATGAAGCGCTCCTCCAGCCGGTCGATCATGGCCTGCTGGACAAGGTCCTCGGGCCGGTCCTTCACCAGCCGGTGGGCCAGGCGTCTTAGACCGTGGATGAAGGGCAGCAGGGCCACCGCGGCCAGGATACGGAAGCCGGAGTTGATGGCCGCCAGCTCCACCGGGCCCACGGCGGCGCTCCTGATGTGCTCGGGCAGCAGGGCGGTGGCGATGAAGTAGGGGACGAGGCAGATCAATGTGCCCAAAACGTTGATAAACAGGTAGATAAGGGCCGTCCGCTTGCCCGTGGGCCCGGCGCCGATGGCCCCCAGCAGCACCGGCACCGAGGCGCCGATGGCGATGCCCATGATGATGGGGATGGCGGCCTCGGCGGTGATGGCCCCGGTCATGGACAGGGCCTGCAAAATGCCCACCGCCGCCGACGCGCTCTGAAGCACCGCGGTGAAGAGGGCGCCCACCAGGATGCCCAGCAGGGGGTTATCGAAGAGGAGCAGCAGCTCCCGGAATTTGGCGCTCTCCTTCAACGGCAGCACCGCGTCGCTCATGGCGCTCATGCCGAACATGAGCACGGCGAACCCCAGCAGGATGTCCCCCACGTGCTTCTTGGCGGTGGACTTGGCCGTCATGCGAAGGATCGTGCCCGCGATAGCCACCAAGGCGGTGATGGTGGCCGTGGAGAACAGGGACACCCAGCCCCCGCCGCCGCCCAGCAGGGACAGGCACAGGATCCAGCCCGTGACGCTGGTGCCCACGTTGGCGCCCAGGATGATGGGGATGGACTGGATCCCCTTCATCATGCCGGAGTTCACGAAGCCGATGACCATGATGGTGGTGGCGGAGGAGCTTTGGATGGCCGCCGTCACGCCCAGACCCAGCAGTACCCCCTTCCAGGGCGTGCTGCTCAGCCGCCACAGTATGACCTCCAGCCTGTTCCCGGCCACCCGCTTGAGCCCGTCCCCCATGACCGACATGCCGTAGAGGAACAGCGCCACCCCGCACAGCAGGGAGAGTATATTTGAAATGCCCATAGAGCCTCCTGACGCCCACTTTTTACCCAATATACAGTTTACACTAAAACGCGCCGTAACGCAATGCTGTTTCCCCCTTGCGCGGCGGGGGCAAAGAAGTATATAGTAGAGGGGAACCAACGAGGAGGACAGGCAGATGGCGGAGGACGAACGGGCATACCAGCGACAAAGAAAGGCGTACAGGACCCTGTATCCCCTGGCGAAGGCGCTGATGAAGGGGATGCTGAACTATACCTTCACCCTGGGTCCCCAGACGGAGGGGCCCTGCCTCATTCTGAGCAACCATGTGACGGACTTCGATCCCATATTGGTGGGGCTCAGCTTTCCGGAGCACATGTACTACGTGGCCGGAGAGAACGTGATGCGGATGGGGTTCCTCTCTAAGCTCGTCAGCCGCTATGCCTCCATCATCCAGCGGGTCAAGGGCACCACCGACGCGGAGGCGGCCTTGCAGATCCTGCGGACCCTGAAGAAGGGCCGGAACGTGTGCATGTTCGCCGAGGGGAACCGGACCTTCACGGGGGAGACGCTGCCCATCGCCCCGGCCACGGCCAAGCTGGTGAAGCTCTCCCGGTGCACGCTCGTTACCTACCGGCTCAGGGGCGGGTATCTGTCCACGCCCCGGTGGAGCGCCCACCGGCGCAAGGGGCGCATGAGCGGCGGGCCCGTGGGGGTCTATTCGCCGGAGGAGCTCAAGCGGATGTCCGAGGCGGAGATTTTGGACCTGCTCAAACGGGACCTCTACGAGAACGCCTACGAAACCCAAAGTAAGGAGCCCATCCCCTTCAAGGGCACGGCCCTGGCGGAGACGCTGGAAACGGCCCTGTATCTCTGCCCCAAATGCCATGGGATCGACACCCTCCACAGCCGGGGGGACCGGTTCTTCTGCGACTGCGGCCTTTCCATGACTCTGGACGAATACGGCTTCTTCCGGGGGGAGGGGCTGCCCTTTGACACGCCCCTTGCCTGGGACAAATGGCAGGAAGGGGAGATGGAGAAGCTGGCCCAGAGCCTGGGCGATGAAGCCGCTTTCCGTGACGCGGATCAGACCCTGAACCGGAAGGAGGACGACCACAGCCTGACGCCCCTTGCCACCGGCGCCATGGCCCTCTACCGGGACCGGCTCACGGTGGGCGAGTACGCCTTCCCCCTCCACGAGCTTCGGGGCATCGGCCTCATCCAGCGCCAGGGGATGGTCTTCTCCACCGCCCAGGGGGACTTCGCCATCACGGCCAAGCGCTTGCGGTGCGTACGCAAGTATCAGACGCTGTTTCAGTTTTTGAAAAGGATTCATTGAAAGCTTCGTTCTTTTTCTTCGAAAGAAAAAGAACCAAAAAGAACTTAAGAAGGAGGCTATGCTTCGCGCAATGCCTCCTGATTTCTTCTTAAGCTTCTCTTTTTTACCTTCTCTTCACCGAAGAGAAAAAAGCGGCATAAATACTCTATTTCTTCGGCAAATACTTCTCCGGGTTCACGGGGATGCCGTTCACCAGCAGCTCGTAGCGGATGCTGACCCGGCGGTTGTCCGCGGGCTCGGGCATGGCGGCCACCCGCTCCCCCTGCTTCACCCGCTGATAGAGCTCCACCAGCGCCTTGTCGCAGCCGATGATCCTGGACATGGCCCCGGTCTCGTCGTGAAGGATGTCGATGACCAGCCCCATATCCCCTCGGCGGCCGCAGTAGACCACCACGCCCTCCTCCGGCGCCCGGATCCGGGCCAGGGTGTCGGCGGTGATCTCGGTCCCGTAGCGCATGCTCCCGTCCGCCATGCCGAAGGACCCGGTCACGATCCCGTCCACAGGCCAGATGGGCGCAAACCCCTCCGGGGCCACCGCGGGGGCGCCTGCCGCCGGGGACGCCTCCTCCATGGCCCAGCCCCCGTCCTCGATGATCCGATCCGCCTGACCGGGCCCCACCTCAAATACGTTGGTCTTCCCCTCGGAGAAGGCGGCCTGGCCCCGGTACACGGTCTCATAATAGGAAAGGGTATAGGCATAGACCCCATAATCCCGATAGACGCGGCTTCCCTGGGGCAGGGCCACGTTCTCCCGGGCCAGGGTGGCGATCTCCCCTCGCTCGATGACGCAGCGGACCACGGTCCGCACCACGGGCAGCAGCCCCTCGTCCGCCTTCAGGGTGTTCACCGCCTCCTCCACTGTCAGCAGCTCCCCCTGCCCCGAGGGCTCCTCCACGGTCAGCTTCTGGTCGAATCCCGCCCGGATCAGCCGCTCGTTATTTTGGAGCCCCTGCCGGGCGCTCTCGGCAAGATACCGCGTCAAAGCCTCCCGGGCGGCCGTTTCGCCGGGCAGGGTGAAGAGCACCCTCCCGTCCGCCACCAAATCCACGGCCCCCGGCGGATAGTGCCGATCCACCCGGACCAGCAGGGGCGTGGGCGCCGCCGTCACCTTCAGCTCCGCCGGCGTGGGCGTGACGGTGGCTTCCGGGGTGAGGGATATCCGGGGCAGGCCAAACCCCGCCTCCAGCCGGCCTTCGCCCCGCATCAGGAGCCACAGGACCAGGCTGAGGAGCAGGATCACCAGCGTTATCATCAGCGCACCGTAGCGCGCCCATTTTTCCCGTTCCAGCTTCATGTGAGGGTAGTATACCATCATTCCCGAAGCCGGACAAGCCCCCGCCGGAGCGGTCGGGGCCATATAATTGTTACAGAATCGGTATTGGCAAAACCAGCGAAGGATGATATTATATATATTCGCTTAGGGTAACTGTAAGATGGGGGGATACTATGACCGAACTCGTCACCGATTTTTATGAGGGCCGGTGCATCCGCGCCTACCAGGTTTTGGGCTGCCACCGGGCCGAGCGTGGCTTCCGCTTCATCGTTTGGGCGCCCAACGCCCAGTTCGTCACCGTGGCCGGGGACTTCAACGGCTGGAGCTACACCCAGAACCCCGCCTGGCGTCGGCCGGACGGGCTGTGGGAGGCCATCATCGAGAACGCCCAGCCCTACCAGAAGTATAAATATGTGGTGACCCGGGCCGACGGGTCCGTGGTGCTGAAGGCGGACCCCTACGGCCGCATGCCCGAGCCGAGAGGCACCGGCTCCCTGGTCTACGACCCTGGCCCCTACCCCTGGACCGACGGGGAATACCTCTCCGCCCTCAAGGACGCCCACACGGGCCCCATGAACATCTACGAATGCCACCTGGGCAGCTGGAAGGAGGGCCTCACCTACCGGCAGCTGGCCGAGGAGCTGCTGCCCTACGTGAAGGACATGGGCTACACCCACATCGAGGTCATGCCGCTGCTCACCTACCCCTACGACCCCAGCTGGGGCTACCAGGTCACGGGCTACTTCGCCGCCACCGGCCGCTACGGGTCCCCGGACGATCTCAAATACTTCGTGGACAAGGCCCATGAGCTGAATATCGGCGTCATCATGGACTGGGTCCCCGCCCACTTCACCCGGGACGATCACGGCCTCCGGCTCTTTGACGGCACCCCCTGCTATGAGTATTCCGACCCCCGCCGGGGCGACATGCGCCAGTGGGGCACCCTGCTCTTTGACTACGGCAAGCCCGAGGTCCGAAGCTTTCTCACCTCCAGCGCCGTCTACTGGCTGGAGGAGATGCACATGGACGGCCTTAGGGTGGACGCGGTCAGCTGCATGCTCTACATGGACTTCGGCCGGGAGGGGGACGACTATCTCCCCAACAGCGAAGGCGGCCGGGAGGACCTTTCCGCCATCGCCCTCTTCAAGCACCTTTCCTGGGCCGTCCACAGCCTTGCGGGCCGCAAGCTCCTCATTGCGGAGGAAAGCACCGCCTTCCCCATGGTCACCGACAAGAACGGAGAGGGCCTGGGGTTCGACTTCAAGTGGAACATGGGCTGGATGAACGACATGCTCTCCTACATGGCCATGGACCCCATCTATCGGCGGTATCATCACGACAAGCTGACCTTCAGTTTGACCTACGCCTTTTCCGAGCACTATGTGCTGCCCTTCTCCCACGACGAGGTGGTCCACGGCAAGAAGTCCATGCTCAACAAGATGCCGGGGAGCTATGAGGACAAGTTCCAGCAGCTCCGGCTTCTCTACGCCTACCAGATGGCCCATCCGGGCAAGAAGCTCACCTTCATGGGCACGGAGCTGGGCACCTTCATCGAGTGGCGGTTCTACGAAAGCCTCGAGTGGTTCCTTCTCTCCTACCCCAAGCACGACGAGTTCCATCGCTTCGTCCGGGGCCTCAACCAATTCTATCGGGACAACCCCGCCCTCTACGAGCGGGACGACGGCTGGGACGGCTTCGAGTGGAGCGTGGTGGACGATAAAGACACCTCCGTGGTGGCCTTCCTGCGCAAGAGCCGGGACGAGACGCTGCTGTGCGCCTTCAACTTCACCCCGGTCCACCGCCCCGGCTACGGCCTGCCCGTGCCCGAGGAGGGGACCTTCCTGCCGGTGTTCTCCACCGGCGAGCTGCCGGCGGAGCAGAATGTGCCCCTTGCAGCCGAACCGGCCCAGGGCGCCCGGTTCCCCTATATGATTAAGACGGACCTGTTCCCCTTCTGCGGGATCTACTATAAACTCATCAAGCAGAACGACGGAAAGGATGTGACTCAAGGATGAAAAAACGGATCGTGGTCATGCTCTTAGCCGGCGGCCAGGGCAGTCGGCTGGGCGTACTCACCTCCAACATGGCCAAGCCTGCCGTCCCCTTCGGCGGCAAGTATAGGATCATCGACTTCCCTCTCAGCAACTGCGTCAACTCCGGCTTCGACACGGTGGGCGTGCTGACCCAATATCGGCCGCTGGCCCTCAACTCCTATCTGGGCACCGGCCAGCACTGGGATCTGGACCGCAACTACGGCGGCGTCTTCGTGCTGCCCCCCTATGTGACCGAGGGCGAGAACGGCCACTGGTACAGCGGCACCGCCAACGCCATCTGGCAGAATAGGGAGTTCGTGGACCAGTATGACCCGGACTATGTGCTCATCCTCTCCGGCGACCATATCTACAAGATGGACTACGCCAAGATGCTGGACTTCCACCGCAGGAAGAAGGCGGCGGCCACCATCGCGGTGCTGCAGGTGCCCTGGGCGGAGGCCCACCGCTTCGGCATCATGAACGCCGACGCCGACGGCTTCATCCAGTCCTTCGAGGAGAAGCCCCGGGAGCCCAAGAGCAACCTCGCTTCCATGGGCATCTACATCTTCGACTGGAAGAAGCTCAGGGACTACATGGAGAAGGACGACGCCGATCCCGATTCCAGCAACGACTTCGGCAAGAACATCATCCCCGCCATGCTGAACAACGGCGAAGTCATGGTGGCCTATCCCTTCGAGGGCTACTGGCGGGACGTGGGCACCATCCAGAGCCTGTGGGAAGCCAACATGGATTTGCTGGGTCAAAAGCCGGTGCTGGATCTGGACGACGACAGCTGGCGCATCTACACCCGCAACCCGGTCATGCCGCCCCATTACGTGAGCCTCACCGCCCAGGTCACCAATTCCCTGGTGTCCGAAGGCGCGGTGGTGGAGGGCACGGTGACCAACTCCGTCATCTTCTCCGGGGCCCATGTGGAGAAGGGCGCCGTCGTCAGGGACAGCATCATCTTCCCCAACGCCGTGGTGGGCAAGAACGCCACGGTGGAGAAGGCCATCGTGGGTGAGAACTCCGTGGTGGGCGGCTTCTGCGTCCTGGGCGGCCCCATCCGCCCCGGCGAGAAGGTGAACAACAAGCTCACCGGCGACATCACCCTCATCGGCAACGACGTGACCATCCCCGCCCAGGCCTACGTGCCCAAGGGCGCCGTGGTCAACACCGAGAACCCCCATGAGCCTGCAAAGGAGGCGTAAGCTATGATCGACAACGCATTCGGCCTCATCGTCACCGGAGAGAGGACCACCCGTCTCAAGGATCTGACCTTGTCCCGCTCCACAGCGGCGGTGCCCTTCGGCGGGCGGTATCGCGCCATCGACTTCATCCTCTCCAACCTGGTCAACGCGGGCGTCACCAGCGTGGGCCTCATCACGGAGAAGAACTATCACTCCCTCATGGACCATCTGGGCTCGGGCAAGGAATGGGACCTGCACCGCAAGCGGGAGGGCCTCTTCATCCTGCCCCCCTTCATGACCAAGGACAACGCCGGCGTCTTCAGGGGCGCGGTGGACGCCATCCGCTCCGTCATCGGCTACGTGCGCCGCACCTCGGACGATTACGTGATCCTCTCCTGGGCCCGGACCGTCATGAACGTGGATCTGGTGCCCATGATGGAGCAGCACCTTTCTACCGGCGCGGACATCACCATCCTCTACGCCGAGGACGGGTCCTTGCAGCCCGAGGAGCAGAGCCAGGACCTGCGGCTCATCCTGGACGGGAAGGGCCGGGTCACGGACATGGAGCTGGACGCCTATCGGCCCCGCAGCGTCCATCGGAGCTGCGACGTGATGATCCTCAAAAAGGAGCTCCTCGAATACCTGGTGGAGGAGGCCTACGCCCGGGGCGAATACGACTTCCATCGGGACATCCTGCTGAAGAAGTACAGGACCCTCAACATCATGGGCTATCCGTTCGAAGGGTTTTTGGCCCGCCTGGAGTCCATCGAGAACTACTTTGAGGGCAACATGGCCCTGTTGAACGCCGACGTGCAGAAGGATCTCTTCAACCCCCGGCATCCCATCTACACCAAGGTCAAGGACGAGGTGGCCGCCCGCTACTCCGTCAGCGCCCAGGTGAAAAACTCCCTGGTGGCCGACGGCTGCATCATCGAGGGCCAGGTGGAAAGCTGCATCCTCTTTAGGGGCGTCCACGTGAAGCCCGGCGCCCGCATCTTCAACAGTATCGTCATGCAGGGAGCCGAGATCGGCGAGAACGCCCACTTGGATCACGTGATCCTGGATAAGGGCGTCAAGATCCTGCCGGGCCGTACCCTGCAGGGCTACGACAGCTTCCCCATCGTGATCAGAAAGAGTCAAACCGTATGAGCACTGCAAACGCCATCAAGCGTCCGCGCAAATCGGACCTAAGGATCGTGGCCAGGGAAGAGGCGCCCAAGCCCCTCCATGAGCCCGTGGCCGAAAGGGGGCCTTTGAAGGTGCTGCTGTGCGCCAGCGAAGCCATGCCCTTCGTGAAGACCGGGGGCCTGGCCGACGTGGTGGGCGCCCTGCCCGTGGCCCTCAACCGGGAGGGATTGGACGTGCGGGTGATCCTGCCCAAGTACGGCCTGATCCCCCAGTCCTTCGTCTATTCCATGGAGCATGTGACGGACTTCCCCGTGCTCATGGGCCAGGATCGGATCTACTGCGGCATCGACACCGTCAAGGAGAACGGGGTCCGGTACTACTTCGTGGACAACCTGGCCCTCTTCGGGGGCGATCGAGTCTACACCGGCGACCAGAACGAGGGCTATAAGTTCGCCTTCTTCTGCCGGGCCATCCTAGAGGCCCTGCCCCGGATCGGTTGGTTCCCAAACATCCTCCACGGCAACGACTGGCAGTGCGGGCTGTTGAGCGTGCTGCTTCGGGCCCAGTACGGCATCGACGAGCGGTACCGCAGGATCCGCACGGTCTACACCATCCACAATCTGAAGTTCCAGGGGCTCTTCGACTTCCATTGGCTCAACGCCTACCTGGGCCTCAACGAGGGCTACTTCTCCATGGACAATTTGGAGTTCTATGGGCTCCTCTCCTGCATGAAGGGCGGCATCGTGTTCTCCGATCGGGTCACCACCGTGAGCCCCACCTACGCCGAGGAGATCAAGTCCGCCTACTACGGCGAGCGGCTGGACGGCCTCATGAAGAAGCGGCAGCACGTGCTCTCGGGCATATTGAACGGCATCGACACCGACGCCTACGACCCGGAGAACGACCGATTCCTCCGCGTCACCTTCTCCGGCGACAACCGGCGGGGCAAGGCCATCTTGAAGGCGAGCCTGCAGCAGGAGTGCGGCCTGGAGCAGCGTCCGGAGGCGGCCCTCATCGGCTTCATCGCCCGGCTCACCGCCCAGAAGGGATTGGACCTCATCGAGCGGGTGCTGGACGACATCATGCGCCAGGACGTGCAGCTGGTGTTCCTGGGCATGGGCGACAGGCACTATGAGGACTTCATCCGCACCGCCCAGTGGAAATACCCCGGCCGGGTGGCCGCCCGGGTGGAGATGAACGAAGCTCTGGCCCACCGGGTCTACGCCGGCACGGACATGTTCCTCATGCCCAGCCAGTTCGAGCCCTGCGGCCTCAGCCAGATGATCGCCATGCGCTACGGGTCCATCCCCATCGTCCGGGAGACCGGCGGCCTCAGGGACAGTGTCCAGCCCTTCAACGTATATACCGACGAGGGCAACGGCTTCTCCTTCTCCAACTACAACGCCCACGACATGCTTTACACCATCGAGCGGGCGGTGGGCTATTTCCACGACGAAGCGCTGTGGGATCGGCTGGTCAAACGGGCCATGGCCACGGACTTCTCCTGGCACAAGTCGGCACTGGTCTACAAGAAGCTCTACGAAGGGCTGATGGAGCAATAATCTCCATACGGAAAGAAGTGAATCGGAATGGATAAACAAGTCAGACGCATCGGTATTCTCACCAGCGGGGGCGACGCTCCCGGCATGAACGCGGCCATCCGCGCCGCCGTTCGCAACTGTCTTCAGCACAGCATCACCCCCGTGGGCATCCGCCGGGGCTACAACGGCCTCATCCAGGGGGACTTCTTCGAGATGGACGCCCGGTCCGTCAACAATTTGAGCGCCCGGGGCGGCACCATCCTCTACACCGCCCGCTGCAAGGAGTTCACCACCGACGAGGGGGTCCAACAGGCGGTCCGCACCTGCCGCTACGCGGGCATCGACGGGGTCATCGCCATCGGCGGCGACGGCACCTTCCGGGGCGCGCAAAAGCTCAGTGCCGCCGGGGTCAGCACCGTGGGCGTCCCCGCCACCATCGACAACGACATCGGCTGCTCCCACTACACCATCGGCTTTGACACCGCGGCCAACACCGCCATAGAGTGCATCGACAAGCTCTCCGACACCATGCAGTCCCACGAGCGGGCCAGCGTGGTGGAGGTCATGGGCCGCCACGCGGGGCACCTGGCCGTCTACGTGGGCCTGTCCGTGGGCGCCACCGCCATACTGGTCCCCGAATTCCCCGTGGACTTCGAGCGGGACGTGATCGAGCGGGTCCGTCAGGGCCGGTACCGGGGCAAACGCCACTTCATCATCGTGGTGGCCGAGGGCGTGGGCCGCTGCCAGGAGATCGCCAAGCGCATCGAGGACGAGACCGGCGTGGACGCCCGGGTGTCCATCCTGGGCCACATCCAGCGGGGCGGCAGCCCCACGGGCCGGGATCGGGTCATGGCCGCCCGCATGGCCCACACCGCCGTGGAGGAGCTGGCGGCGGGCCACACCAATCTGGTGGTCAGCTATCGGGACTCCCACATCGTCACCATCCCCATCCACGACGCCCTGGTCATGAAGAAGGGCCTGGACCCCTACATGTACAAGGTCGCCTACGACGTGTCCATCTGAAAAAGGCCGCAAGGCCTTTTCAGCTTGTCAAAAAACCTTTTGACAAGCTGACCAGACTGCCAAGAAAGTGTGGCAGAAGCCGCGTTCTTCGCCCCGAAGCTGTACAAAGGTACCGCGAGAGGGCGAAAACGCGGCTAATTTGCGGCGATAGGTTCAAAAAAAGGGCGCGCGCTCTTTTTCCCTGCAGTTCAATATCAATATAAATCCGCCGCAAATGGTCTGGCGCCTTTATTGACAGTCTGAAAAGGCCGCAAGGCCTTTTTTATTGCAGCGATTCCCTGGGCTGAAAAAAGGTTGCGAAGGGGCAAAAAACCTGCTATCATGTATGCAGAAAGGTTTGCGGATGCGGCGAAGGGCACGTCCGCTGCGGAAAGGAGAAAGCATGAAACGGTTGGGGGCGCTGCTGCTAATCCTGCTGCTGCTGGTGGGCGTTTACCTCTATGGGCCCAGGCTCCTTCACATGGTCAAGGCGGATTTGGGGGACTTCTCCGGCAGCGGCGACTACGGCGATTCCGGCTCCTCCTGGGACTGGGACAGCGACTCCAGCTGGAGCTCCTGGGATAGCGACGACGACGACTTTTTCTTCTTCCTGCCCGTAGGCTCCTCCGGCTCCGAGGGGGGCGGCGGCATGAGCAGCGCCATGTTCTATCTCATCCTGGCCATCTTCCTCATCCTCCTCTTCGCCCGGAAGAACGGCAGCGGGAGTACCGCCCACGCACCCCACGCCGGTCACGCCGCCGGGGCCGCCCGGACGCCGGATGGCAAGCTCACGCCGATCGGCGAATATGCTAAGCTGGATCCCAACTTCTCCGCCAGCCACCTGAAGGAGAAGCTCTCCAACGTCTACGTCCAGATGCAGAACGGCTGCACCGCCCGGAACATCGAAGCGTTGCGCCCCTACTTCACCGATGCCCTCTACCAGCAGTTCGACCGCCAGATCAAGGGCCTCATCGCCAATAAGCGGATCAACCATGTGGATAGGATCAGCGTGCTGGACGTGAACCTTCGGGGCTACTTCCAGGAGGGGGGCGACGATCATCTGGTGGCTGAGCTCAAGACCCGGATCACGGACTACACCGTGGACGAAACCACCGGCAAGGTGGTCTCGGGCAGTAAGACCGCCGAGAAGTTCATGACCTACGAGTGGGACCTTTCAAGGCCCACCGGCACGACCACCGAGAAGCCGGGCGAAAGTACCGTCCGCCGCTGCCCCAACTGCGGCGCGCCCCTCTCCATCAACGAGAGCGCCCGCTGCCCCTACTGCGACTCCGTCATCACCTTCCGGGATCACGACTGGACCATCTACGCCGTCAAGGGCATCGCCCAGCGGACGGCAAACGCATAAAACAACAGAGAAAAGGAGCGAAAGGAAACTATGGGTCTTTTACAAGCTGTCGGCGCCACGCTGACCACCGTCCTCGCCGACCAGTGGCGGGAGTATTTCTACTGTGAGTCCCTGCCGGAGAACGTGCTCATGCGCAAGGGCGTCAAGCGCACCAACGGCAAGAGCAGCAACACCAGGGGAAGCGACAACATCATCTCCAACGGCTCCATCATCGCCGTCAACGACGGTCAGTGCATGATGATCGTGGACCAGGGCGGCATCGTGGAGTTCACGGCCCAGCCCGGCGAGTTCGTGTGGGATAAGTCCACCGAGCCCACCATCTTCTACGGGAATCTGGGCGAGAACCTGAAGAAGACCTGGGAGATCCTCAAAAAGCGGTTCACCCTGGGCGGCGACACCGGCAAGGACCAGCGGATCTACTACTTCAACATCAAGGAGATCATCGGCAACAAGTACGGCACCGCCAACCCCGTGGGCTTTAGGGTCTACTATCCCAACATCAACCTGGACACCGAGATTGGCATCCGCTGCTTCGGCGAGTACTCCTACAAGCTCACCGACCCCATGCTCTTCTATAAGAACGTGGCGGCCAACGTCTCCGGCGACTACACCCGGGATCGGCTGGACAGCCAGCTCAAGAGCGAGTTTTTGACCGCGTTGCAGCCGGCCTTTGCCAAGATCTCCGACATGGGCATCCGCTACTCCGCCCTGCCCGGCCACACCACGGAGCTGGCTGACTCCATGAACGAGGTGCTCTCCTCCAAGTGGTCGGAGCTTCGGGGCATCTCCATCGTGTCCGTGGGCGTCACCTCCGTGAGCGCGGACCCCGAGGACGAGAAGAAGATCAAGGAGCTGCAGAACGCCGCCGCCAGCACCTACGGCACCATGGTGGTGGGCCAGTCCCTGCAGAACGCCGCCAGCAACGAGAACGGCGCCATGATGGGCTTCATGGGCATGAACATGGCCGGCAACGCGGCGAACAACATGACCGGCGGCCAGGGCGGCTTTGCGGGATTGCATATGTACCAGCCCCCCGCCCAGGGCGCGGCCCCCGCGGCCCCCGCCGGCTGGACCTGCCCCACCTGCGGCAAGGCGGGCAACACCGGCAAATTCTGCGCCGAGTGCGGCCAGAAGAAGCCCGAGGACGGCAAGGGCTGGACCTGCCCCACCTGCGGCACCGTGAACAAGGGCAAGTTCTGCCAGGAGTGCGGCGAGAAGAAGCCCGAGGGCGCCCCCCTCTATCGGTGCGACAAGTGCGGCTGGGAGCCCGCGGACCCCGCCAATCCCCCCAAGTTCTGCCCCGAGTGCGGCGACCCCTTCACCGCGGACGATATCGTGAAATAACCTCCTTCCGTCACTTCGTGACGCCTCCCCCCTTCCGCTTTTGCGGAACAGGGGAGGCTTTTTTTCACCCCTCATGGCGCAGCCGCATCATGTCGAAGACGCATCACGGCCATCGGCCCCATCATTTTGGCTATCTCCGATAGCCAACGTCTTCTCCCTGAGCGCCGGGGGCAAAAAGGGCAGCAGGTTGGCTTCCTCCTCCCGGCGCTTCTGCTGCCGCTCCCAGGCGGCGATGAACTGGGCGTGGATCACCTCGGGCTTTTCGCTGCGGCACATGTAGGTATAGCCCAGCATCTCCATGATTCGCCACACCGCCGGCGGGAGGCTGTCCCGCGCCAGCTCCCGGGGGTATTTGCCCGAGGGATAGACCTTGTTGCTGCCGGAGCCGAAGCGGGCGATGGCCCTCCGGGCCAGCTCCCAGGCCTCGTCGGCGGAAAGGGGCTCCGGCTCCGTCATCCTCCGGACGTAGAACCGGATCTCGCTGATGGCCGGGGCGAAGGCGGAAGCCGCCGCATGGGCCGCCACCGCCGCCTTCCCCAGCTCAAAGGGGATGTCCCGGAGCATCTCGGCCCAGGCCTTGGCCATATCCATCATGGCCGCCTCCGGCTTATCGAGGCTCTTATCCCGGGGATACAGGTTTTTTGCCAGATACAGCAGACTGATCGTCTCTTGCAGGGTCATACTTGCTTCGCCTCCTCCATTCTTGCCCGTTCCATCAACGCTAAAAAGGTTTCCCGACTGTCCGGCACCTTGGCCGGGGCCTTCGCAGGCGCTTTCCTGGCCCAGGCCTTCAGCGCCGCCCGCCAATCCCGCATGGGGAGCTTGCCCATATGCCAGCCGTTGGCTTCATAATAGTTGTAGAAGTACTCTGCATCCGTTTCGATCCCCTCCTGATGCGAAAACTCTATCACCTCCGAAAGGGTGGGCTTCTTCTCTCTCTCCCCCGGCGCCCCCGCGCCGCCTGCAGAGAGAGAGTCCTTGTCCTTGTCTTTGTCCTTGTCCTTGTCTTTGTCTTTGTCTTGCTCCGATACGGAGACTTTTTTCTCCGTTACGGGGAGATGACCTTGCTTAAGATGCTTCACCTTGCGCTCGTACAGCGCCGCCTCCCGGTCCATATGCTGCCGGGCCACGGTCCAGGCCACGACCTCCTTGCCCTTGAGGGCGGGCAGGGTGCCGTTCAAAGCGTAGCAAAGCATGGCCTTGAAGAGCCGCCCCGCCGCCCCGTCAGTCAGGGGCTCCACCACCTCGATAAAATCCGTGAATATCTTTAAATACTTCATCGTCTGTACCTCCTTTAGCTAAGGGTACAGCAAAAAGGAGGCTTGTGCCTCCGATAATTTGTTCATAGTTGGGGTTGCGTTCAGAGATCCTTCGCCGTCACATGATGCACTGCGGCGGAGCCGCAGCGCAGCAGCCCCACGGCCACGTCGTTCACGTTGGTGCCCGTGGGGCCGGTGAGGATAAGCCCGCCCACTTTTTGGAGGGCGTGATAGGCGTCGTTGTTTTGGAGCACGTCGTCGATGGCGATGCCCTGGGCAAGAAGATCCGCCGCGGTGTCCCCGTCCACATAGCCCCCCGCCGCGTCCGTGGGACCGTCGGTGCCGTCGCTGCCCACGGAGAAGACCGCCGCCCCGGCAAGGCCCGCGATGCCCGCCGCCGCGCTGAGGGCCAGCTCCTGGTTTCGGCCGCCCAGGCCCGTGCCGGTGAGCTTCACCACGGTCTCGCCCCCGGCGATGAAGGCCAGGGATCTTCCGTCGTTTTGGTGGGTCCGGAGGATGGAGGCGAGGAAGCTCCCTGCCTCCCGGGCCTGGCAGCAGAGCCGGTCCGTGAGCAGGAGGGGCGCGTAGCCCAGCCGTTCACAGGCCTTCGCCGCCGCGGCGCACAGCGCCCGCACGCTGCCGTTGATCTGGGTATGGACGTTATCCAGGGCCTTGGGGGTCTCCCGGTCCAGCAGCTCCCGGGCTGTTTTGCTCAGGGTAAGGCCATATTTTTCCGCGATCCGCCGGGCGTCCGCCCCCGTGGTGGGATCGGGGCAGGCGGGGCCGGAGGCGATCATGTCCACAGGGTCCCCCAGCACGTCGGAGAGGATCACCGCCTCCACCCGGGCGGGTGCGCAAAGCTGGGCGAACCGGCCGCCCTTCACCTTCGAAAGGCGCTTGCGGATGGTGTTGATCTCGGTGATGTCCGCCCCGCACGCGAGGAGCTGGCTCGTGATGTCCTGCAGCTCCGCCGCGTCCACCAGAGGCAGTTCAAAGAGAGCGCTGCCGCCGCCGGAGAGGAGGAAGAGCACCGTATCCTGGGGCCCGAGGCCCTGCACCAGGTCCAAGGCCGCCTGGGTGCCCCGGAAGGAGTTTTCATCGGGCACGGGATGGCCCGCCTCGAAGCAGTCGAAGTTGGCGATGGGGCCCATGACGTGGCCGTACTTGGTGATCACCACGCCCTGCTCGATGCGGCTGCCCAGGCAATCGGCCGCGGCTTTGGCCATCCGCCAGGCCGCCTTCCCCGCTGCCACCAGCCGCACCCGGCCGGGGAAGGTCATGCCCGCCAGCGCCCGCGCCACGGCTTTATCCGGCTGCACGGCGGCGATGGCCTCCTGCACGATGAGATCCGCATGGGCTCGCAGGGTCGTATCCATGGGTGGCCTCCTGTTCCATTGGTCTTCTTGCCCTTCGATGGTATCAGGGCGCCGGCGTCTTGTCAATCGCCCTTCATTGACACCCGCCCGAATTCTACGTATAATTTACCTATATACAGAGAGCGAAGGGGCGATGGGATGAACTTTCAGAATCTAACCTACTTCCTGGCCGTGGCCGAGGAAATGAACGTGACGAAGGCCGCCCGGCGGCTCCACATCTCCGAGCAGGCCCTCTCCCGGCAGATCGGCAAGCTGGAAAAGGAGCTGAACGCCAAGCTCTTTGAGCGCAATCCCCGCTTCACCCTGTCCCCCGCCGGCAAGCGGCTGAAGGCCGCCGCCGAGCATATCGGCAACATCGAGCGGCAGCTCCACCTGGAATTGGACGATCTCTCTCACAACAACACCGGCGAGCTGCGTATCGGCGTCAGCTACACCCGGGGCCAGGCGTTGCTGCCGAGGCTCCTGCCCCCCTTCCACCAGAAGCACCCCGGCATCACCGTCACCATTTTGGAGGGCTCCGCCTCGGAGCTTCAGGAAAACCTGACGAAGGGCCGCATCGACCTGTTCATCGGCTACGTGCCCCGGGACCTGGACGCCTTCGAGGCGGCGGAGCTGGGCCGGGAGCGGCTGTTTTTGGTGGTACCCAAGACCTGCATGGAGGAGCTCTTCGGGGCGGAGGCGGATAAAAAGCGCCTTGCATTCGCCGGCGGCGTGGACATCCTGGCCTTTAGAGACATGCCCTTCATCCTCCTGGATCAGGACGACCGGGTCCGGCGCATGGCGGATCGGCTCTTCTCCCGCTACGACATCACCCCCCGGATCCTCCTGGAGACCCGGAACATCCAGACGGCCTTCGCCCTCGCTATGGAGGGCATGGGGCTCACCATCTATCCGGAGATGTTCCTCAGCAGTCAGTCCCTGCTGCCCTCCGCCCAGGCCGCCCGGGACGCGGTGGACTGCTTCCCCCTGGACGAGGACCTGGCCCAGACCATCGTGGTGGCCTACCACCCGGAGAAGTACCTTTCCAAAGCCGCTCGGGACTTTATCGAGGAGGCGCAGGAGCTCCTGAGAGTTTGACATGCCCAACCGCTCCCTGTATGGACGCGGATTTTCGCAGGAAATCCTGCAATATGATGCGCATTTTGCAGGATGGCCTGCAAAACAGTTTCAATGTTCCCGTCTTTTAACAACCAAAAGATTGTTGCTCACCCGCCTATAAAACTGCTTTTCCATCCCTCCCTGTCATGGTATCATTAGGAAAGGATGTTTTATACTTCCGTTAAACATCATGGAAAGGGGAAACACATGGTTAACAAACGGCTGATCATCAATGAAAAGTGGTGCAAGGGCTGCGGGATCTGCGTGGCCTTCTGCCCCAAGCAGGTGCTCGTGCTGAAGAAGGGGAAGGTCACCAAGGCCAATCCCGACGCCTGCATCAAGTGCGGACAGTGCGAACAGAGGTGTCCCGACTACGCCATCTATCTGGAAAAAGTTGAGGAGGATGCAAACTAATGGGTAAGACAGTTTTAATGCAGGGCAACGAAGCCTGCGTCATGGGTGCCATCGCCGCCGGTATGCGGTTCTTCGCCGGATACCCCATCACGCCCTCCACTGAGATCGCCGAGATCTCCGCTCAGGAGCTGCCCAAGGTGGGCGGCCGCTTCCTCCAGATGGAGGACGAGATCTCCGGCATCGCCGCCGCCCTCGGCGCTTCCGTGGCCGGCGTCAAGGCCATGACCGCCACCTCCGGCCCGGGCTTCTCCCTGAAGCAGGAGCACATCGGCTACGCCGCCGAGGCGGAGATCCCCTGCGTGGTGGTGGACGTGCAGCGCGTGGGCCCCTCCACCGGCCTTCCCACCAGCCCCGCTCAGGGCGACCTCATGCAGGCCCGCTGGGGCACCCACGGCGACCATCCCGCCATCGTCATCTCCCCCTCCACGGTGAAGGAGACCTATCTGGAGGCCGTTCGCTGCTTCAATCTGGCCGAGAAATATCGCACCCCCGTCATCTTCCTCATGGACGAGATGGTGGGCCACCTGCGCGAGGGCATCGAGATCCCCGAGGACGTGGAGGTCTTCGACCGCATCGTGAACAAGAACCTGACCGATGAGGAAGCCTACAAGATCCCCGAGGGCAAGTACGCCCCCGAGATGGCGCCCTTCGGCGAGGGCATGCACTACAACGTGTCCGGCCTGTTCCATGACGAGACCGGCTTCCCCCGCGGCACCGCCCAGAGCTACGAGAAGTTCATGAACCGGCTCCTGGACAAGGTGGAGAAGAACCGGGACGACATCGAGAAGTGGGAAGAGAAGTACATGGACGACGCCGAGATCGTGGTCGTCAGCTTCGGCGGCGCGGCCCGTTCCGCGGAGGAAGGCGTCCTGGAAGCCCGGAAGCTGGGCATCAAGGCGGGGCTCTTCCGTCCCATCACCGTGTGGCCCTTCCCCGAGAAGGCTCTCGAAGCGGCGGCCAAGAAGGCCAAGCGCATCCTGGTGGTGGAAAACAACGCCGGTCAGATGGTCATCGAAGTGAAGGCCCATGCCGGCAACGTGCCCGTGGACTTCCTGGGCCGGTTCAACGGCTCCGTGGTGGATCCCGGTGAAGTGCTCGCAAAACTGCAGGAGGAGGCATAAGCTATGGCAAGCGAATTGATCAACAACACCATGCGGCTCAGGAACCTGCCGCACATCTGGTGCCCCGGCTGCGGCAACGGTATCCTCATGCGGGACGTGGCCCAGGCCATCACCAATCTGGGCCTTGACCGCGACAAGGTGGTCATCGTCTCCGGTATCGGCTGCTCCTCCCGGGCCGCCGGCTACATGAACTACAACACCCTTCACACCACCCACGGCCGGGCCATCGCCTTCGCCACCGGTGTGAAGATGGCCAAGCCCGAGCTCACCGTCATCGTCATCACCGGCGACGGCGACAGCTCCGCCATCGGCGGCAACCACCTGATCCACGCCGCCCGCCGGAACATCGACCTCACCGTGGTCGTGTTCAACAACAACATCTACGGCATGACGGGCGGTCAGTTCTCGCCCACCACGCCCACAGGCTCCCTTGCTACCACGGCCCCCTACGGCAGCATCGACCGTACCTTCGATCTGCCCACCCTGGCCATGGGCGCCGGCGCCACCTACGCCGCCCGGGGCAGCGCGTTCCACGTGCCCCAGACCACCAAGCTCATCCAGGACGGCATCGCCCACAAGGGCTTCGCCCTCATCGACTGCATGGCGGTCTGCCCCACCTACTACGGCCGCAAGAACAAGAAGGGCGACGCCGTGAAGATGATGACCTGGCAGAAGGAGAACGTAGTCTTGAAGGCCAAGGCCGACACCATGTCCCCCGAGGAGCTCCAGGGCAAGGCCGTCATCGGCTGCTTCCGCAACGAGGAGAACGTCCCCGAGTACACCGCGGAGTACACCAAGCTCATCGAACGACTGAAGGCATAAAAGGAGAGAAACGATATGCGTAATAGAGAAGAACTTCGGCTCGTCGGCAGCGGCGGCCAGGGCGTCATCCTTGCTTCCGTCATTCTCGCCGAGGCGGCGATCCTCGCCGGCAAAAACGCGGCTCAGAGCCAGAGCTATGGCCCCGAGGCCCGCGGCGGCGCCTGCATGGCCCAGGCGGTCATCAGCAACGGTGAACTGGGCTTCCCCAAGGTCCGCATCCCCAGCTTCCTCATGGCCCTCACGGACCAGTCTTTGGAGAAGTACGGCAAGAACCTGCCTGAGGACTGCGTGCTCCTGGTGGACAGCTCCTTGGAGATCCCCGAGTGGCTCAGCGGCCGCAAGGTCTACCAGGCCCCCATCCTCCAGGCCGCCATCGACCAGGTGGGCAAGCCCCAGACCGCCAACATCGTGGCCGTGGCCGTCATCAACAAGCTCCTCGATTTGGTTCCCCCGGAGGTGCTGAAGGAAGCCGTTGCCGCCCGCATCCCCAAGGGCACCGAGGCCGCCAACTTCAAAGCGTTGGAAGTCGGCTCCAACCTTCTTTAAGACAAGACACCACCCCCAAGCCGGGTACAGCCAGGAGGTACACGCTATGGAACGAAAATTGAAGATGCGTGTCCTCATCGCCAAGCCCGGCCTGGGCGGCCATGACCGGCATGCCAAGAAGATGGCCCAGGGCCTCAAGGACGAGGGCTTCGAGGTGGTCTTCACCGGCCTTCGCCAGACCCCCGGCCAGATCGTGGACGCCGCCGTCACCCAACAGGTGGACGCGGTGGGCCTGAGCCTTTTAGGCCAAGGGCAGGCGGATCTGGTGGTTCAGGTGATGGCCCTGCTGAAAAAGGAGGGGCTCCCAAACGTGGTCCTCTTCGGCGGCGGGAGCCTCCGGGAGGAGGATATCCCCGCCCTTAGGTCGGCGGGGCTGGAGGCCGTGTTCCCCGACGGAGCGCCCATCGCGGATGTGGCGGATTTTCTGCGTCGGCGGTGCGCTTTGGCCGGAACCGTGTGAGAGACGAAGGCGTACGTTTTGGGACGTGCGCCTTCCCGTTTTTAAAATCAGAAAGAAAACAGGAGGATCATAACATGGAACTCAAACGCGTGGATCATATCGGCATCGCGGTAAAGAACCTGGACGAGGCCGTGAAATTCTATGAGAGCCTGGGCTTCAAGGCCACCGGCTATGAGGTGGTGGCCGAGCAGAAGGTGAAGGTGGCCTTTTTGCCCTGCGGCGACAGCGAGCTGGAGCTCTTAGAGAGCACCGAGCCCGACGGCCCCATCGCCCGCTTCATCGAGAAGAACGGCCCCGGCATCCAGCACGTGGCCATCCGGGTGGACGACATCGAAAAGGCTCTGGAGGAGCTGAAGGCCAAGGAAGTCCGCCTCATCGACCAGGTCCCCCGCTACGGCGCGGGCAATGCGCGGATCGCCTTCGTGCACCCCAAGGCCACCGGCGGCGTGCTCTTGGAGCTCACCCAGCGCATGTAACGAGGTGAAAGCATGACGACTCAGGAAAAGCTCAACGATTTTCAGGTCCGCTGTGAAAAGATCCTCGCCATGGGCGGGGACAAGGCCGTAGAGAAGCAGCACGGCCGGGGCAAGTTCACCGCCCGGGAGCGCCTCGACATGCTCTTTGACGAGGGCACCTTCAAGGAGGTGGACCGGTTCGTCAACCACCGCTGCAACAACTTCGGCATGGAGAAGAAGACCGTGGCCGCCGACGGCGTGGTCACGGGCTACGGTCTCGTGGACGGCCGCAAGGTCTTTGCCTACGCCCAGGACTTCACCAGCGTGGGCGGCGCCCTGGGCGAGATGCACGCGGGCAAGATCTGCAAGGTCATGGACATGGCCCTGGAAGCCGGCTGCCCCTGCGTGGGCCTCAATGACTCCGGCGGCGCCCGCATCCAGGAGGCGGTGGACGCCCTCTCCGGCTACGGCCAGATCTTCCGCCGCAACTCCCTGGCCTCCGGCCTGATCCCCCAGATCTCCGTGATCATGGGGCCCTGCGCCGGCGGCGCGGTCTATAGCCCCGCCCTCACCGACCTCATCATCATGGTGGATCAGAAGAGCCAAATGTTCATCACCGGCCCCCGGGTCATCGAAGCCACCACCGGCGAGAAGGTGTCCGAGGAGGAGCTGGGCGGCGCCAACACCCAGACCTCCGTCTCCGGCGTAGCCCACCTCATGGCCGCCGACGAGGAGGAGGCCATCTGGTTCATCCGCATGATCCTCTCCTACCTCCCCAGCAGCGCCCGGGACAAGGCCCCCGTCTACGAGTACGAGCGGGGCGACGAGTATCGGCCGGTCCTCAACGACATCGTGCCCGACAGCTCCCGCCGGGCCTACGACGTGCGGACCGTCATCGGTGAGATCGCCGACGAGGACAGCTTCTTCGAGCTGCAGCCCAACTACGCCACCAACATCGTCACCGGCTTCGGCCGGATCGGCGGCCGGTCCGTGGGCTTCATCTGCAACCAGCCCATGGTCATGGGCGGGTGTCTGGACATCAACGCCTCCGACAAGGCCTCCCGGTTCATCCAGATGTGCGACGCCTTTGGTCTGCCCCTCATCAACCTGGTGGACGTGCCCGGGTTCCTGCCCGGCACCAACCAGGAGTACGGCGGCATTATCCGTCACGGCGCCAAGCTCCTCTACGTCTACTCCGTGGCCGAGAGCCCCAAGATCACCGTGATCATGCGCAAGGCCTACGGCGGCAGCTACCTGGCCATGTGCTCCAAGGACCTGGGCGCCGACATGGTGCTGGCCTGGCCCACCTCTGAGATCGCCGTCATGGGCGCGGAAGGCGCCGCCAACATCATCTTCGCCAAGGACATCAAGGCCGCCAAGGACAACGCCATCGCCGCCGGCAGCGACGAGGCCGCCGCCAAGGCCGCCGCCGAAGCCGTCCGCCAGGAGAAGATCGCGGAGTACACCGCCCAGTTCGCCACCCCCTATGTGGCCGCCTCCCACGGCTACGTGGACTGCGTCATCGAGCCCGCCGAGACCCGGGACTATATCCTGGACGCCCTGGAGCTCTTTGAGAACAAGAAGCGGGAAGGCCGCGTAAGAGGCAATATGCCGCTGTAAAACTCATACCTGCCTGCGACCCGCCGAGCGCTCGGCGGGTTTTTTGTGTGACGATCCCCTGTGTCATCCTTAGCGCCTTCCTCCCCTCATGTCATCCTGAGCGAGCGAAGCGAGTCGAAGGACCTCTGAACGCAAAAGCGTATACCGTGTGAAAAGCAACTCGTTCAAGCCAGCACCGTTCAGAGGTCCTTCACTCCGCCTTCGGCTTCGTTCAGGATGACAATGGGAGGCAGAAGCCCCCTTGCGTAAAGGGGGGAATGTAAGGGGGGATCGTAAAGCAGCTTCACCTTTTTACGCCGTGACAAGGGGCAAAGGATATGCTATACTGAACCAAAACGACGAAACGAGGTGCACGCCATGCGATATGACCGGGCCGCCATTTTGACCGATCTGGACGGAACGCTGTTCAATAGCCGGGGGGAGGTGTCTGAAGCTGACCGGGCCGCCATCCGGGAATTCATCGCCGGGGGCGGCCTCTTTGCCGTGGCCTCGGGCCGGGAGCCCCACAACGCCCGGCGGCACCTGCCGGACGTGCCCATCAACGGCCCCTCCGTGTGCCTCAACGGCGCGGCGGTCTACGACTTCGTCCATCGCCGGTACATCAGCGCCATTCCCATGGACATGGACGCCGCCCGAGATGTGCTCCTCCACTGCCTTGAGATGGACTGGCCTCTCGATCTGCAGGTGTACACCACCGACGGCATCTACTACGCCTCGCCCCTGGAAGCGGCGGACCCGGAGTTTCTGCGGATCCATCAGCCCACCACCTGCTTGCCCATGGAACAGCTCCTCACCAAGACCTGGATCAAGACCGTCCTCCTGGAGCGGCAGGTGGACGCCCTGGCCCCCATGCGGGCCTATCTTAAGGAGAAGGGCTACCACCGGCGCCTCTCCCTGGTGGAGGGGACCACGGACGTGGTGAAGATCGGCAAGTATCAGGAGCTGCTGCCCCAGGACGTGACCAAGGGCACCGGCGTGGAGGCGCTGCGCCGGCTCCCCGTCTACGGGGGCCGGACCCTTATCGCCGTGGGGGACTATTGGAACGATATGGAGCTGCTTCAGGCGGCGGACATCCCCTGCTGCCCCGAAAACGCCATCGACGCGGTGAAGGGCATCTCTGCCCACATCCTCCCCTCCCACAACGACGACGCCATCGCCGCCCTCATCCGGGACGTGCTCCCCAGGCTGTAGCCATGGCGGTGCAGGTGGTGGCCGCCCTGGTGGTGGAGGGCGGCAAGTTCATGATCTGCCAGCGCCCCGCTCACAAGGCCCGGGGGCTTTTGTGGGAGTTCGTGGGCGGCAAGGTGGAGACAGGCGAAACGAAGGAACAGGCCCTCGTCCGGGAGTGCCGGGAGGAGCTGGGCGTCACGGTCCAGCCCGGCGAGATCTTTCTGGAGGTGGACCATGTGTACCCGGACATCACCATCCACCTGACCCTGTTTCGCGCCAAAATCGTTTCCGGCCGGCCCCGGAAGCTGGAGCATGCGGACATCCGCTTCATCGCCCCGGAGGACATCCCCCGCTACGCCTTCTGCCCCGCGGACGAAAGCATCCTGGCGAGAATCAAAAAAGGCATAGAATAAGGAATCACACGAGGCTCCCTGTCAGCCCGTCCGGATGCGGATGGTCACATCGAGGCCGTCCTCCCGGCGCTCGGTATCCATCTCGGCCCCCATGCCCGCCTGGCGCAGCTGGTCCAGGAGGGTGTTGAGGCCGTTGAGGAACAGCCGGCAGTCCCGTTTGAGCCGCAGCACCCGGAGGGGCCGGGGCTTGGGCGCGTTTTTTTCCACATAGGCCTCCGCCTGCCGCACGCTCCAGCCCTCCTTCACGATCCGCTCCACGAGCCGCAGCTGCTCATTTTCGTTTTCGAGGGCCAGCAGGGCCCGGGCATGGCGCTCGCTCAAATTCCCCTGCTCCGCCGCTTCCCGCACCGCCGGGGAGAGCCGCAGCAGCCGCAGCTTGTTGCTAAGGAACGCCGGGCTCTTGCCGATCCGCTGGCACAGCTCCTCCCGGGAAAGGCCGTAGACCGTCAGCAGCCGCCGATACCCCTCCGCCTCCTCCCAAAAGCTCAAATCCGCCCGCTGCACGTTCTCCACCAGGGCCATGATGGCGCTCCGCTGGGGGCTGACCTGCTCCACGATGCAGGGCACCTCCCTGAGCCCCAGCAGCTCACAGGCCCTTAGCCGCCGCTCCCCGGAGATGAGCTCGTACCCGTCCCCCACGGGCCGCACCACCAGGGGCTGGATGAGGCCCACCTGAGCGATGCTGATGGTCAGCTCCTGCAGCTCCTCCCGGCTGAAGGTCCGCCTTGGCTGGTCCGGATTGGGCCGGATGCTGCCGATGGGCAGCAGAAACAAACTTCGCCCCATATCCCGCTTGGGCGGCGCCGCCATCCGCCCCAAAGGCACGGCATTCATCCCTATCCCCTCCTTTTTCCCCAGCCTACCACCGGTGTTCTGTCGAAAAAAAGGCTTGCTCCAAAGGTAGAGCCTTTTCCCGCCCTTTCGACCTGTTTACAGTTTCGTATGAAAACTGCCCATTGCATTTTGGGCGGCGTATGGTATAATGAATTGAAAATCTGTAAGGAGGTAATCATCTATGGCATACAAGATCACCGATGAGTGCATCGCCTGCGGCACCTGCGCCAGTGAGTGCCCCGTGGAAGCCATCACCGAGGGTGACGGCATCTTCGTCATCGACGCCGACGCCTGCATCGAGTGCGGCAACTGCGCCAATGTCTGCCCCGTGGGAGCCCCCAAGGCAGAGTAACTTCATTCAGTCTGTCGAAAAACTGCGTTTTTCACCAGACTGAGCCGCTGCGGCGGGCGCTACGCCTTCGCTTCGCATGCGGTCCCGCCTATAAACCTTCGGTTTACCGGGCAGCGGGACCTGCAAGGTGTTATTTCTGCCGCACATGTCGCCAGAAATAACAGATTTCAGCTTTCATAATAAGCTGAGCGCTTGCTGCATAGCAAGCGTTTTTTGGTCTATATTGTATTGATGGTGTCCTTGCGTAAAACTGCATTCATCTCGCTCCTGCTCCTGCTCTGCCTGTGGCTGTTCTGCCCGTTTGCACAGGCGGAGGAGACCGCTGCGCCCACGCCGATGCCCACCCCCGCGGCCACCCCGGCGCCTGCCGACGTGCCCGGCTTCGTTCCCGCCACCCCGGCGCCGTTTCTGAACCTGAGGCGGTCTCTGCTGCCCACGGACCGGGACCGGTTCTTCGACAAGCGGACCGGCCAATACGTCATCTTCGGCTATTTCGACGAGGACGAGGGCGGGGCCTTCTACCCCTGCGGCGAGGACGGCTCGGTGGCCTACGGCACGGAGCCTCTGCGCCTCGGCGACTTCCTCGTCAGCCCCTACGCCCCCGAAACGCCGCCCAAAAAGGACGGGGACAGGTGGCTCACGGTTTTCCAGGGCAGCCAAAGCGTGGTCTGCTTCCGGGCGGAGGAGGGGGACTGGGTGGTGGAACGGATCATGATCTGCTCCGCCGCAGATGAAAAGCACACCACGCCGCCGGGCCTCCATTACATCTACAGCAAATACGACTACAAGGCCATGACCCGCATGAACGGCATCATGGTCTATGCCCAGTATGCCTGCCGCTTCAGGGGCCACTATCTGTTCCACACGGTGCCCATCGGCGGCGATTCCAACAGGCGATATCAGAAATACGGCAAGAAGCAGATGCTCATCGAGGAATACGAGAAGCTGGGGCAGCCCGCCTCCCACGGCTGCGTCCGCCTGCTGGTGGGGGACGCCTACTGGGTCTACCAGAACTGCAAGCGGGGCACCAAGGTCCAGGTGGTCAAGGACGCCGGGCCCACGCCGCCCGCCGCCCCGGCCCTCATCTACCGGGAGCCCTACATGAACGCGGACCACACCCTGGGCTGGGATCCCACGGACCCCGATAAGGAGAACCCTTATCGGGAGGTATATCCGGAGTGGTTTGAATAGAGGAACCATTGAAGCTTCGCACCTTTTCTTAGACAAGAAAAGGTGCCCAAAAGAACGTATGAAGAGTATGGTTTTTCAAGTGAGAACCATACTCTTTTCTTAAGCTTTTCTTTTTGCGCCGCTTTTTCTTTTCACCGAAAAGAAAAAGCGGCAAATCATACATTTACGGCATTGGCAACTGGAACACGCCTATCTCCTGCCCCTCCACGGTGAAGTCCAGGGACATGGCGCCCTCGCCGTAGACCATCTGCCAGTCCTCGGCGATGGGCTCGCCGTTGAGGGCGGTGCCATAGCATTCGGTGAGCCGCAGGTACACGCCCGCCTGCTTCACCTTCTCATATTCCGAGGGGAAGATGGGCAAAATGACCACGCTTTCGCCGAAGTTGCCGTGGTCCTCGTGGCCCACGTCCAGCCACTCTCCCTCCCGGCCGATCCGGTACTGGATATAGATGCCGTGCCAGTTCCCCTCCCGGTTGGAATAGAGCAGGGCGTTGGTCAGGGGCTCGGTCCAGCCCGCGGGGGCGCTTTGCACGGTGTAGGTCACATAGACGCCGGTCTGCCGGTAGACGGTCTCCTCTTTGAGCACCACCTCATCCAGGTTCACCCGCTGGTTGTACAGGCGGGGCTTCATGGGATCGGTCCAGTCGTCCACGGTCAGCACGGCGCTGCCGGACAGCTTCCGTTCGGTCACCTGGGCCGGGGCCACGTCGGCGCCCGCGCTGACGTCGAAGCTGAAGGTGTAGTAGATGCGGCCCAGGATGCCGATGGAGGCCATGTCGTCTACCCGGGCGTCCCGGACGCCGATCTCCACGGTCAGCTCCACCCGTCCCTCGCTGGGGAAGGTCACGTCCTGCTGGTCCAAAATAACTTCGGTGTACAGGGTGGCCCCGGTGTCCGTCACCATGTTGGGGTTGATGCCGCCGCCGCTGGACCAGAGGGGATAGGCCATGCTGTCCCCCTCCTTCCGGAAGCTGATGTTGTCCGGCAGGGCGTCCACCCGCTGGCCCTCGCCGTCCAGCCATTTGAACGCCTGGGCGTGGTCGGTATTCAGGCGAATGTTGAAGGCCAGGGTCCGGCCGTCGATGAGCACCTCCTCCACCTCCGGCACGATGCTCCGGACCCAGCCCCAGTCCGCCTCGCTGTATTTGGGCTGGCCTGTGCTCACCCGCCACTGATCCTGATCCTCGGCGTTCTCAAACTCCGGCAGCATGACGATCTTGTATTCCCCGCTCTGAGGCGCGGCGGAGGCGATGGCCTGCTCCACGTCGGGGATGGTCTTGCCCTGCTCCTCCCGCTTTTCCTTGGCGGTCTCCATGTAGCTGGTGGGGGAGTAGTTGTCCCGGAGCCATACCCCCGCGGCCACCGCCGTCCCGGCGATGAGCAGCACCAGGGCCGCCACCAGGGGGATCAGCAGCCGCCGGTTCAGCCGAAGGCCCCCCCAGGTCCGGTCCCGTTTCTGTTCCCGGCAGCTATCGAGGCTCCGTTCCACCGTGTCATAGAATGATTCCGGCGTATCGGGAATGGTGTCCCGCACGTTATATTGCTTCTTTTCCATTGTAATCCTCCTCTAAAAGGGTCCTTAGGGTTTGTTTGGCCCGGGAGATCCGGGACTTCACCGTGCCCACGGGCGCGTCCGTGATCTCGGCGATCTCGTTTAGGTCATAGCCCGCCTGCTGTAAAAGCAGGCTGGTCCGCTGGTTCTCGGTGAGCTGGCTGAGGGCCGATTTTAAATCCAGCCGCCCCGCGCTGTCCGTCTGGGGGGCTTCTTCCTCCATGAGCTCCTCCACGGGCGTCAACCGCCGGCGCTGGCGCAGCAGGGTGTAGGCTTCGTTCCGCAATATCCGCAAAAACCAGGCCCGGAAGCTATCCCGCTTCTTTAGCTTGTCCCGGCCCTCAAAGGCCCGGAGGATGGCTTCGCTCATGGCGTCCTCGCAGTCGGCCCGGTTCCCCAATATGAGGTACGATACCGCGAAGGCCGTGTCGGTGAGCGCCCGTACCTCCTGGGCAAAGGCATCTTGTGAGATCATATTCCTTCCTCTCTTTGTGCTTCCTCAAACGATCGTTCTACCCTAAAGACGCACGAGGACCCCTAAAGGTTCCATATATCATACCCCTTTTTGGCTGTCCCTGCAAAAGGCCTGTACAAGCAGACGAAAAACAGGTAAAATGTAGGCAAGAATATCATGGGGGAATAGGGAAATGAGACTGTTCATCGCCGTGCCGCTGCCTAAGGACGTGCAAAGGAAGGTGTTTGCCTTTGAGCAGGCGCTCCGGGAAAACTCCACCGGGGGCCGGTTCGTGCCCCAGGGGAACCACCACGTGACGCTGCGGTTCATCGGGGAGAGCAACGATCTGTTTGACATCGCCTTTGCCATGGACCGGGCCGTGTCCGACGCCCGGCCCTTCACGCTGAAGTTAGGGGGCTACGGCTACTTCGACCACGGCGGCGCCAGGACCAGCTATTTGAAGGCCGAGGGGGACCTTGAGGAGCTCTTCCGCATCCACGAGATGCTGGAGACGAGCCTCTGGGAGCGGGGCTTCTGCAAGGGGAAGGGGCGGCTCATCCCCCACGTGACATTGGGCCGGGCCGTGGAGCATGGGGACATCTCCCACCTCATTCCCCCCGAGAACGCCAGCTTCCGGGTCAACTCCATCGTGTTATATGAGAGCGCCAACGAGAAAGGCAGGATGGTGTACACCCCCGTGCACACCGCCCGGTTCTGATGGGCGCGCCCCTCACGGTCTGGATGGGCCGGTCCGGCAGCGGCAAGAGCACTCGCCTCTACGACCGGCTCATTTCCCATGCCCAAAAAGGGGAGCGGGCCACGCTGGTGGTGGCGGAGCAGTACACCTTTGAGGCGGAGAAGGCCCTGTGCAGCCGGTTGGGGGGGCTCTTGGGGGTCCAGGTGCTGTCCTTCTCCCGGCTCTGCGAGCGGGTCTTGCAGGAGCGGGGGAACACCCTGCCCGTCATCGACGGCGCCGGGCGGCGGATGATCCTCAAGAAAGCGGCCCTCGATCACAAGCAGGAGCTGACCCTATTTGGCCGGGTAGCCGAAAGCCGGGGCTTTGTGCAGAAGATGGACGAGATCATCACCCGCTGCAAGCAGAGCGAGGCCGGGCCGGAGGACCTCCTACGGGTGGCCGAAAAGCTCCCCGAGGGGAGCCAGCTTCGGCGGAAGATGGCGGACATCGCCCTTTTATACGGGGCCAGCGAAGCCTTTTTGCATGACCGGTATCTGACCCAAAGCGACCTCTGGGACCGGGCCGGGGCGGTGCTGGAGGGCTCCTTTTTGACGGGGACGGATTTGTACATCGACGGCATCGACATCCCCAGCCGCCAGCTCTTCCGGCTCATAGGGCGGCTCCTCAAGGTATGCAGGACCGTGACCGTGACGCTGCGCATGGACCCGGACGGGCGGGACGGGGACCTCTTTGCCCCCGATATCCGCACCTATTATAAGCTCCAGCAGGCAGCCGAGGCCGCGAACAGCCCCTTTTTCCTGGAGGGCTGCTTCAAGGACAAGCCCCGGCCGGCGGAGCTGCAGCATCTCGAGAAACACCTCTTTGCCCAGGACGAGGAAGCCTTTCCCGGCCCGGCCCCCGCTATGGTTTTGTGGGCCTCGGCGGATCGGGAGGAGGAGGCGGAGCGCTGCGCCCGGGAGGCCTTAGAGCTGGTCCGCCGGGGGTATCGCTATCGGGATATGGCGGTGATGGTCACCGACGGGGACGGGTACGTGTCCCGCGTCCGCCGGGCCTTCGCCCGCAAGAGCATCCCCCTCTTTTACGATGCCACCCGGCCCGTCACGGGCCACAGCGCCATGGACATGGTGCTCTGCGCCGTCCGCTTCGTCGAAAGCCACAGCATGGAGGACGCATTGCACATAGTAAAGAGCGGCTACGCCCCCTGCACCGTCAGCGAAGGGGAGATATTTGAGAACTACGTGCTCCGCTACGGCCTCTTCGGCAGCAGCCTATCTAAGCCCTTCACCTTCGGGGAGGTGCCGGCGGAGGCGGAGCGGGTCCGCGCCGCCCTCTACCCGCCCCTTGGGCGCCTCAGGGAGAGCTGCGGCCGGGGCACCACGGGGGAGGAGAAGGCCCGGGCGGTCTACGCCTACCTGGAGGAAACGGGGCTTAGGGACAAGCTGCGGACCGAGGGCGAAGAGCTCATCGCCGCGGGCCGCCCCAACGACGGGGCGCTGTTCAGCCAGGTGTATACCATCCTGAGCGGGCTCCTTTCGGACATCGCCGCCATCTGGGGAAGGGACCCCCTGAGCCAGAAGGCCTTTTTATCCCTGCTGGAGGAGGGGGCCCTCTCCTCCGCCATGGGCGTGCTGCCCGGCACGGCGGACCAGGTCATATTGGGGGACTTCGCCCGGACCAGGACCCCGGCGGTGCCGGTGCTCTTCGTGCTGGGCTGCAACGAGGGGCTGCTGCCCCCCGTCCGGACCGACGACGAGCTTATCTCCGACGGAGAGCTATCGCTCCTGGAGGAGAACGGGCTCGAGCTATGGACCGGCACCGAGGCCTTGACCGAGATGGAGCGGTTGGAGCTCTACACCGCCTTCAACAAGGCCCAGCAGAAGATTTATTTTAGCTATGCCTTCACCGCCGACGGGGAGGAGCAGTCCCCCGCGCCGCTCCTGGGCCGGATCGGGCGGCTGTTCCCGGCGGTCAAGGTCCTGGACAGCCGGAGCATGAGCGCCTACCCCCCGGATCGGGAGGGGAGCTTTCGGCGACTGGTTCGGGAGCTGACCCTTTACGAGCAGGAGGGGGTCGTCAGCGACCAGCTCCCCGCCCAGCGGGCCTACTTTGCCGGGGACGAAACATACGGCCCCCGGCTTGAACGGGTGGAGGCCGCCATCACGGGGGGCATCTCCCCCGCCCCCTTCGGCAAGGCCCTGGCGGAGAAAATGTACGGCCCCGCCCCGGCCATGAGCGCCAGCCGCTTGGAGCAGTTCAACCGCTGCCCCTTCGCCCACTATTTGAAATACGGCCTCAAGGCCAAGGAGCGGCCCGAGAGCCGGGAGGAGGCCGCCGACGCGGGCACCTTCCTCCACGACGCCCTGGACGGCTTTTTGAAGCTGATCAAGGAGCGGGGTCTCTCCTGGGCCGCCCTCACGGAGGCGGACGCGGACGCGCTGGTGGACGAGGTCATGCCCCCCTTGATCGCCACCCACAACGACGGTATCTTTCTTAGGGATATCCGGCTCCGGGAGGGGCTGTTCCTCCGGGTGGAATCCGTGAAGAGGTGCGCCCGGTCCATCGTACAGCAGATGCAGCTGGGGAGCTACCGCCCCTACGAAACGGAGCTGGCCTTTGGCCCCGAGTGCCCCTTCCCGCCGCTGCGCCTCCGGACCGACGACGGGCGGACGGTGCAGCTCTATGGCCGCATCGACCGGATGGACAAAAGCCCCGACGGCTTCTATCGGATCATCGACTACAAGATGGGGGACCGGAAGTTCGAGCCCGCCAAGATCGCCGCGGGATTGAGCCTCCAGCTCCCCCTGTACCTGGCCGCGGTGGAGGGCCTGGACGGCAAGATGGGCGGCATGTACTATATGCCCCTGTCCCTGCCCGCCCCTAAGGAGGGGGAGGAAAAGCACCACGTGCTCCGGGGGGTCACCGCGGGGAGCGAAGCGGCCGTGGCGGCATTGGAACGGGATCTGAACGGGCGGTCCAAGCTCGTGCAGGACCTTCGTCGAAACAAGGACGGGAAGCTCAGCGGGAACGTGTGCCGCCAGGAGGATATGGCTGCCCTCACCCGGGAGGCCGTGGCCGTGGCGGAGGGGACCGTGGCGCATATGAACCGGGGCGAAGCGGACGTCATTCCCTACAAGGACGCCTGCAAATGGTGTCCCTACGGGGCCGTGTGCCGGTTCGACCCCCAGCAGAAGGGCTGCTATACCCGGGACACCCAGCGGATGAGTGTGGCTGAATTGATCGAAATGGCGGAGAAATTGAAATGAACTGGACCAAAGAACAGCTTGCGGCCATTGAGGAACAGGGGGACTTGATCGTGTCCGCCGCCGCCGGCGCGGGCAAGACCGCCGTGCTGACGGAGCGGGTGGTCCGCCTGGTGGAAGGGGGCATGGACGTGGATCGGCTTCTGGTCCTCACCTTCACCCGGGCCGCCGCCGCCCAGATGAAGGAGCGTATCCAACTGGCCCTGCAGCAGCGGGCCGCCGCCAGCGAGGGCGCCCTGCGGGCCCGGCTCTATCGCCAAAGCGCCCGGTGCCCCAACGCCAGCATCTCCACCATTCATTCCTTCTGCCGCCGGGTGGTGGATCGGTACTTTCATCTGGTGGGCCTGTCCCCGTCAGCTACCACCCTGGACGAGACGGAGAGCGCCGTGCTCCACGACCAGGCCACGGAGGAGGCCTTGACGGCCCTCGCCACCGAGGACGCCGCCAGCTACAAACGCCTCATCCGGGCCTTCGAGCGGGAGGACGGGGTGAAGAAGGCCCTGGACGCCCTGACCGCCTTTCTCATGGCCCAGCCGGACCCCCTGGGCTGGCTAAGTCAGGCGGAAGGGAACCTGGGCAGCCGGGCGGCCTACGACCGGGCCGTGGATATCTGTTTCGAGGAGGACAAAGCCACCTTCCAAGCCGTTCTGGCGGACCTCATACGCCTCCGGGACGGCTATCCCCCCGCCTGGGGGAAGCTCATCGCCAATCTGGACGAGACCATCGCCCACGGCCGGGGGACGCTGCTGCAGCGGACCCCTGATGACTACGCGCAGGCCCTGGAAGCCGTGGTTTTCAGTAAGATCACCTACCCCAAGGACATGGCCCCAGAGGATAAGAAGACCTTGGAGAAGGCCCGGGAAAGGGTGAAGGACGAGATCAGGGATCAGCGGAAGATCTACGAACGGGACGCGGACCAGCTGTGGCGGGCACACCTGGACGGCGCCAGGATCCTGCTGGCCCTGACCGGCCTTTGGCGGCGGCAGCAGAGCCTGTACGACGCCATGAAGCGGGACCGGGATCGGATCGACTTCAACGATTTAGAGCATTTCTGCGCCAAAATATTGGAGAACGAGGAGGCCGCCCGGGAGTACCGGGACCGGTTCACGGCCATCATCGTGGACGAGTACCAGGACAGCAACCGGGTCCAGGAGGCCATTTTGAACCGAATCCGCCGCCCGGGCGGCCTGTTCTTCGTGGGCGACGTGAAGCAAAGCATCTACGGCTTTCGCATGGCGGAGCCGGGGCTGTTTTTAGAGAAGCTCAAAACCTTCACCGGCCATGTGGGGAAGCGGATCGACCTCAGTCACAACTTCAGAAGCAGCCCCGAGGTGTTGGACGCCGTGAACCGGGTCTTTGAAAAGCTCATGGTCCCCGGCCAAAGCCCCATCGACTACGACGAAACCGCCGCCCTGCGCCTGGGCATGGACCAGCCAAGGGGGCAGGTGGAGCTGCACCTCATTGAGAAGCAGCCGGGCGAGGCCGCCGAGGAGGCAGAGGACATGGAGAGTGCCGAAGCGGAGGCTCGCTTCTGCGCCCGGCGCATCCGGGAGATCATGGCCAGCGAAGTCTACCAGGAGGCCGTGGACCAGCCCGCCCGGCCCTATCGGTACGGGGACTTTGCGATTCTCCTCCGGAGCATGACCAACGCCCGGACCTTCGCCCGCACGCTGGCCCTGGCCCATATCCCCTGCTACGCCCAGCTCACCGGCGGCTACTTCGAGTCCGTGGAGGTCATGGTCATGCTGGACCTCCTTAGGGTCATCGACAACCGGCGGCAGGACATCCCCCTCCTCTCGGTGCTCCGCTCCGCCGTGGGGGGCTTCTCCCACGAGGAGCTGATCGAGCTTAGGATTCGCTGCCCCAAGGGCGACCTGCTGGACTGCCTGCTCCTGGCGGCGGAGGATGACCCCGCGGGCAAGGCCGCCCGGTTCCTGGAGGATATTGAGCGCTGGCGGCGGGAGAGCGGCATCGTGCCCGTGGAGGAGCTGCTAAGTCGGCTCCTGGACGAGACGGAGCTGTATGTGGAGATGGGGGCTCTGCCGGGCGGGGCCCAGCGCCAGGCCAATTTGGACGCCCTGGTGGCCAAGGCCCGGAGCTATGACGGCACGGGCAGCTTCGGCCTCCACGGCTTTCTGCGCTATATGGACGACGCCCGGGACTCCGCCAAGCTGGGCGCCTCCCAGACCGCCGAGAGCGACGTGGTCCGCATTTTATCCGTCCACCGGTCCAAGGGGTTGGAGTTCCCCGTGGTGTTCCTGGGGGAGCTGAACCGGAAGTTCAGCCGGGAGGGGGAGCGCGCCGCCCTGCTCCTTCATGGGGAGCTGGGCATGGGCCTTGCCTTTGTGGACGAAACGGGGGTCAAGCGGGACCCCCTGTTCCGCCGGGCCGTGAAGCTCCTGGGCCGCCGCCGGCAGGTGGAGGAGGAGATGCGGGTGCTGTACGTGGCCATGACGAGGGCGAAGCGCCGCCTCATCATGGTGGGCACGGTGAAGAACGCCCAAGGCGTCCTCTGCCGGCCCCCGGCGCTGACGCCCTACGCGGTGCGGGGGGCCGCCTCCTTCCTGGACTGGCTGCTGATGACGGCGCAAGGCTGCGTCCCCATCACCCTTCATCCCCGGGAGGAGTTCGTCTTCGGGGGAGAGGGGGTCCGGCAGCCATTGCCTGCGGCGGACCCGGTGCTGGTGGCAGGGCTTGCCCGCCGCTACGCCTATGAGTACCCCTTTGCCAAGGCGGCGGGGGTGCCCAACAAGACCTCGGTGACGGCTTTAGCCGACCGGCACACCCTGACCTTTGCCGAGCCCGCCTTTGCGGAGGGGTCGGGGGCCCTGCGCCGGGGCACGGACGTCCACGAGCTGCTGCGGCGGCTGCCCCTCAAGCCCCTGACTGAAGAGGAGCTGGACGAATACCTGACCGCCTGCGATGGGCAGCGGTACCGGGGGAATCTTGCCTATTTCACGGGGACGGACCTCTTCGCGCGCATGTGCAGGAGCCAGCAGGTCTACCGGGAGCTGCCCTTCACGTTGGCCATGGACACGGGGGAGCTGCTGGGGGTGCCCTCCCAGGAGCGGGTGCTCCTGCAGGGCGTCATCGACGTGTGCTTTCGGGAGGGGGACGGCTTCGTGCTCCTCGATTATAAGACCGACCGGGTAGAGGGGGACCCCAACCCCTGGGCGGAGCGGCACCGGCGGCAGGTGGAGCTGTACGCACAAGCCCTCAGCACCCTGACCGGACGGCCGGTATCGGAAAAATATGTGGTATTCCTGAACGGGAGGGCGTGCGTGAAGCTATGAACCTGCCCCAAGCGTATTTGGATCGCATGAAGGACCAGCTGGGGGTCGCCTACGACGCCTATCTTGCCGCCATGGAGGAGCCTGAGAAGCGGGCCGCCCGAGGGAACGGGCTGAAGGTAAGCGCCGAGGTCCTGGCCGCCCTGCATCCCGATTTTATCCCCACGGGCGGAACGGGCTTTCTGCTGCCCCCGGGCTTTGCGCCGGGGAAGGACCCCCTCCATGCCGCCGGGGCCTACTATGTGCAGGAGCTCAGTGCCCAGATGCCCGCCGAGCTTTTCGAGCTGACGCCGGGCATGGCGGTGCTGGATGTATGCGCCGCGCCGGGGGGCAAGTCCTCCCAGCTCCTTGCGAAGGTGCCGGAGGGGGTCCTCTTTTCCAACGAGATCGTGCCGGGCCGGGCCAACGTCCTTTTGGGGAATTTGGAGCGCATGGGCGCGAAAAACGCGGTGGTCACGGCCATGGACCCGGAGAAGCTTACTAAGGCCACCGGCCCCCTCTTCGACGGGGTGCTGGTGGACGCTCCCTGCGCCGGGGAGGGGATGTTTCGCAAGGAAACAGAGGCTGTCCGGGCCTGGTCTGCCGAGCATGTCTTAGCCTGCGCGAAGCGCCAGCGGGCCATTCTGGCCTCCGCCCAACGGGCCCTGAAGCCCGGTGGGCAGCTTGTTTATTCCACCTGCTCCTTTTCCCCGGCGGAGAATGAGGAGAATGTGGCCTGGTTTTTGTCGGAATTCCCGGACTTTGAGCTGGTGGAGGAGCGCCGCCTCTATCCCCACACCTCCCTGGGGGAGGGACAGTATGCGGCGAAGCTTCGCCGCCGAGGCGCGGCCCCGGACACGGCATACCCGGCCCCCAAAAGCAGCAAAGCGCCCCTTGTCGAGGCGTTTGTGCAGGCAGAATGTGCGGGCCTGTCCGGCCCGCTGCGGCTCCTTCCCGACGGCCGGGCCCTGCTCCTGCCGCCCCTCCCCTGCGCTTTGGACGGGCTCAGGGTCCTGCGGGCGGGGCTGCTTTTAGGCGAGGTGGTCAAGGGCCGGTTCGTGCCCGCCCACGCCCTGGCTATGGCGGCGGGGCTGCCCCTGAACCGGCGGGTGGACCTTTCGGGCGATGACGCCCTTGGCTACCTCCGCGGCGAGACCCTGCCCACCCATATCTCCGGCTGGTGCGCCGTGACCTATAAAGGCTTGGCTCTGGGCCTGGGCAAAGGCGCCGACGGTATCCTCAAAAACCACCTGCCCAAGGGATTGCGGTCCCTGTGAAGCCCAAGTTCCTCTGATATGATCCATACGAAACAGGAGGCATGCCTACGGCGGTTTTGTTTGATTATCTGAACTGGCGGGGGGATCTGGGCTTTTCCCTGGACCCCGCCAACGAAGCGGATCTCTATCTGATCTCCAAAATAGGGTGCCCTGACTTGACCGGCCTCGTGCCCGGCGACGAAGGGGAGGTTCCTCTAAGGGAGGCGGTGGACGCATATCGGGCCCGGATGGAGCAAAGCGCCGTGCCCCTGGGGGGCTGCCACGTCCGCCTCCGTGGTACAGAGCTTCTTCCGCCTGCCCACGGTGCCCCGCTTTCAGTCGCTGATGCTCTCCGGCTTTCGGCGGATCGACGATCATGAAAACACGGAGCAGTTTTCCGCGCTGACCGTCCGCATCCCCGACGGACCCCGGTGCGTCACCTTTCGGGGCACCGACGACAACCTCTTTGCCTGGAAGGAAAACTTTCACATGGCCTCATAGTTTCCTATCCGTTTCAGGATCTCCCGGTACGTGTCCATAACCGAAACGGAAAAATCATCCAGAACGATCATGATGTCGATATCGCTTGTGTCGGTGGCCTCCTGCCGCAGGAAGCTTCCTTGAAGGCCCACATACAGCAAGCGGTCGCCAAAGGCGGTTCGACACGCCACGATCAGCTTTTGCAAATACTCGTCCACGTCAAACATGGTATACTCACTTCCCCTTACAATCCCAGAGTTCACCAGCGCCCCATGTTTCTCTCAAATTTGGCGGTATAGGCCTTTTTCAGCTCCTCCGGGGTGATGCCATAGCAGAGCAGCACGTCGTTGTAATACATCAGCACATCGGCGAGCTCCTCAACGAGCCGGGCCCGGAGCGTATCGTCCCGGCAGGCGGCCGCCCCGCCGTGCTTCTTGATGATGTCCACCACCTCGCCCACTTCGCCCACCATCCATAGCAGCTGGTCCTGCCCCCGGTCCGGGCCGATGGGCTTCCAGATGTCCCTGTACTTCTCCTGCAACGCCGCCTGCATGGACAGCATCTCCCGGATCCCGAAATCTTCCATGGCCCTTGTGCACTCCTTTTGTCTGTCTTCATCCGTATTATAGTCTGTCTCGCGCCGCGGCACAAGCGGGAGGGTCAAATAAGCCGTCTGCGGCCTTTTTTGTGCGCCACGCCGCCCGGTCATTGTGTTTTTTCGATTTGGCTGGTATACTAAAAGGAAGGAACGATTCGCCCCCATAGTGTCTCGCCGGGATCTTGAAGCGGATGGGCTACGCCCAGGTCCGCAGCATCGGCGGGATCAACGCCTACAGGGGAGAGTTAACCCAATGAAGGAGGCCACACTATGGATATGATGGAGCACGGGTTTTCGATGTTGATGTTTATCTTCGCCGCCGCGGTCCTTCTCTACGCCGCCCTCATGGCCATCACCAAGGACTATAGGATGCTGCCCTTTCGGGCCCGACAGTCGGTGAAGCCCAAGGACCCCCAGGCCTATATGGTGCAGCTATCGAAGATCGTGGCCCTGGCGGCCCTGGCCATCGCCCTGGGCGCGGCTGTGGCCCTGTGGAACAACGCTCTGGGCGCTGTGGTCCTGGTGGCGGGGGTTGTGGCGGCCCTCTGGGCCGGGACGAGGATCATACGGAAGGTCATGTGACGCCTCTTAGGAGCAATCAGCATGCAAAGGATTCATGAGAAAGCGAAAGCGCCATATATGCAGCGGGGTATTGCCATCCTGTTGACCGTCGCAGCGCTTCTTTTGGCTGGCTGTGGGGCCCAGGAGCAGAGCATGGAAAGGGAGGATACCACTATGAAAAGCTATGCGCAGATCGACCAGCAGACCGCCAAGGCCATGATGGAAAAGGACGACGGCCATGTCATCGTGGACGTGCGCCGGCAGGACGAATACGACGCCGGCCACATCCCCGGGGCCATCCTGATCCCCAACGAGAGCATCGACAGGTCGCAGCCCGAAGCGCTGCCCGACCCGGACCGGATCATCCTCATCTACTGCCGCAGCGGCAACCGGTCGAAGCAGGCGGCCCAGAAGCTCTTCGATATGGGCTATACCAACCTCTATGAGTTTGGCGGCATCACCGACTGGACCGGCCCCATCGTCACGTCTCGGCAGGAGACGGCGGTGAAGTCCACCCCCACGCTGGTGATCGAAGCGGGCGGCCGGACCTTTTACGCCACCCTTATGGATAACTCCTCGGCCCAGGCGCTGGTGGAGAAGCTCGGCAGCGGACCCGTTCAGGTGGACATGCGCGACTACGGCCGCTTCGAGAAGGTGGGCCCCCTGCCCTGGAGCCTGCCCCGAAACGACGAGAGCATCACCACGGAACCCGGCGATGTGATCCTGTATCTGGGGAACCAGATCGCCATCTATTATGACCGGAACACCTGGGATTTCACCCGCCTGGCCAGGATCGAGAACGTGACGCAGGAGGACCTGCTCTCCGCCTTCGGCGACGGCGACGTGACGATCTGCTTCTCGATCGAATGGAGCGAATGAGGCCGTCACAGCCCTTACGTTCGTGCGAATCAGGCCTTTTGTGGGCCCTTTAGGCCACCCTCATTCCAATTCCAGAAACAGCCCGCCGTCCCGCTCCAACAGCTCGCCCAGGGGGGCGACAAAGTCGATGGCGTAGAAGCCCCGGGAGCCGGTGGAGGAAAGGGCGGCCCGGTAGAGGAGCAGGCGGCCGCCGTCCTCGACCAGGGCCAGCACACCGTTCTTCAAGAGGAAGGCGGCGGTCCGGTTTTCGAGGGTGGTGAGGTCCAGCCAGCCCACCCGGGCGGCGGGGCCCTCCTCGCTTTCGGCGGTGTAGGTGTAAACGAGCTCCGTTTGATCGTCCGCGTCCAAATCGGCATACAGGGCATTCACCACCCCGCAGCCTTCGGTCTGCTCGCCCAGCCTCAGATACCGGCCGTCGGGCAGCCGCAAAAAGCTATAGCCCAGCTCCACGTGCCGGAACAGGGTGTAGCCGGAAACGGTTTCATTGGTGGGCGTTATATCCACCCAGAAGGCGGCACCCAGCTGGTCCGGATACTCCTCCGCCAGCGCGTTCATGCCCTCCATTTTGGAAAGGTCCGGGTCGAAGGAAAGGGCGTGATAGTTGGGCAGCGGCGTGGGGGTCGGCGCCTCCGTGGGGATGAGGGAGGGCGTGGGCGTGGCGTTCAGCGCCCGCTGCCGATGGCCGTACACCGTGGCAATGGTCACGCTGAGGAACAGCACCAGAAACACGACGACGCCGATGAGGATCAGCAGCCATCTGCGCGTGAACAAAGGTCTCTCCATAGCCTATCCTTTCAAAGCTCTCGCCGGGGGGCCATCCGCTCATTCATGCGCGTGAGCAGGTCCCGGACGTGGCTGCCGTCCAGCAGCCGGTGGTTGAGCTGTATGGTGAAGTTCACCAACAGCCGCCCCCTTTCCTCGTGTATCCGATCCCACAGGACCCGGGGGAAGCTGTCGTCGGGGTTGGTGGGCTGCTCCTGAAGCACGGACGTGGTGACGAACCAGGGCACCGACGAAAAGAAGATGAGGTCATCCCGCACGTCGTCCTCCACCAGCATCTGCTCCTTCTGCTGCGCCTCCGCGGCCAGGGCCCGGCGGCAGAAGTCCGCCATGGTCTCCCCGGGCAGGTAGTCCACGCCCACGATGCCGAAGGTCCCGTCTCGGCCCGCCGTGGTGTAGGAGGGGGACACGGTGTCGCACACCGCGATGCCGTCCGTTCGGATGCGGAGCCGAAAGGGCTCCAGCTCGTTCATGGCCCCGGTCACAATATACACCATCCCCCGATAGAAGGACAACCCTTCTCTTTTGGTGAATCGAACCAGCTCCGTGACATCCAGCGGCGTGGTCACGGAGAAATAGGGCAGATATCCCTTGGAAAAAAGCCGGTAGGCGTCCTTCCGATTCCAGGCGTCGATGTCGATATATCTATCCATCAGAACACCCTCCGGGCCCACTGGAAGGCGTTGGTCCAGTAGCTGTTGATCTCGGTGACGATGACCACCCCCTTGCTGGTGGAGGGGTAGATCATCATATTGCTGCCCAGATAGATGCAGACACAGTTGATGTTCTCGTTGTCGCCGGTCCTGAAAAAGAGCAGGTCCCCCATTTCCAGATCGGAGAACCGGGTGATCTTCTCCCACCTGTCCTCCTCGGCGTAGCCGGCGGAGGTCCGGCGCTTCACGCTTTGGCCCATCTGCTGTAAGCACCAGTATACGAACCCGCTGGGGTCGAAGCCCGTCTCCGGGGACTTGCCCCCCCGGGCGTAGGGATAGTTGATGTACTGCTGGGCCACCATGATGAACTGCTCCCCCGCCGACACGTCCGGCGTGGCCGTGGGGATGGCCGTGGGCGCGGGGGTCTCGGCGGGTTCCGGCGTAGCCGTGGGCGCGGCCGTAGGCTCCGGGGTGTCCGTGGGGGCGGGCGTAGGCGCCCGGGTGGGCATCTCGGTGGGGACCGCCGTGATTTGGGGCGTGGGGGTTAGGGGCACCTGGCTCTCCACCACGGCCACGATGCGGATGGGCTCGTCCTTGTTGATATCGTTCACGATATTTGTCGGTTCAACGCCGCAGCCGGTCAGCACCAGAGCGCAAAAAAGCAGGATACAAAGGATTCGCTTCATAACGATATACCTCCATATCCTGCACTGTAGCAGAAAGAGTTGTCCATCCTGCGGCGGGAGAGTTAACAAGGTGTTAATTCTTGCCGGTGAAGTATTTTTCCAGGGGCGTATAGAGCAGCATGGCGATGATCTCGGTGACGATGAGCTCCGCCAGCATGTACCATCCATTGTACAGCAGGGAATACAGATAGGGGCTGGACATGGGCAGGCCCATGAACTCCTCGGGCATCCACGCGCCCCAGATCCACACGCCGGTGATGAAGTGGCAGAGGAACCGAAGGCAGAAGGTAACCGCGATGCCGATGGCCACCGCCTTGCGGCTCTTTCCGAAAATGCCGGAGAGGCCCAGCACCGTATAGGCCAGAATGTAGTCCAGGACCACCACGCCCGCCGCCATGAAGGCGCTGGTGGCATAGCCCACGTTGTCTACGCCCAGGTTCAACTGCAGGACGCTGTACACGAAGGCCGTGAACAGGCCCCACTTGAAGCCATACCGATGGCTGATGAGGATAATGGGGAGCATGCTGGCTATGGTCACGCCGCCGCCGAAGGGCAGGTCGATCTTCAAAAGGCTCAGCACGGTGGCGATGGCCACCATCAGGGCGCTTTCCGCCAGCATTCTTGTGGTCTGTTTTTTCATGTTCCTTTCCTCCTTGCAAAAAAACCGCACCGTCGGGGAACGGTGCGGAAAAACTCCTATGACGCCGCTTCCTCCGATGGCATTACCCAACAGGTTCCAAGGGTACTTCTCAGGCCGTTCCGAGGGATATATCCCGAGGATCGGTCGCCCCTGCGATCAAGAGGAAGTATAGACGCTTTTTATATATTTGTCAAGCTTGCTCGGCTTTCTCGCCCTGTTTGTCCAAGAATAAAGCCAGGGCAAAGCCCAAAATGAGGGTGACGCAGCCCGCGACCAGGTGCCCCGCGCCCATGGCGGAGAAATCGAGGCCGGACTTGATGAAGATGGGGTAGGGAGAGGCCAGCATCAATCCCATGATGGCGTAGTAGGTGGGGACGGGGCAGTGGGCAAGGAGCCACTTGATCCACCGGCTCACCAGCAGCAGGCCCAAAATAGCGCCCAGGGCGAAGAAGCCCAAGGCGAACACATGGTCCCAGGGGATGACGGCCCCGGACAGGCCCCCCTTCACGACCTCCTTGAGGCCCGTGATGTGGCCGATGATGTCGTTGTAGTAGCCCAGCACCAGCATGACCATGGAGCCGGAGATGCCCGGCACGATCATGGTGCCCGCGCCGATGAAGCCCAGGATGACGGCCATGACGGCGCCCGTGACGCCCACGGTCAGATGGCTCTCGCCGCCGGCACTGCCCGAGAGGTGGGGCAGAGCGATCATGATGGCCACCATCAGCGCGAAGAGGATCGCGCCCACGAGGGAGAACTTCTCCCCCTTCACCTTCTTATACAGCATAGGCAGGCTCCCCAATATCATGCCGATAAAGCACAGGGCGGTCTCAAAGAGATACTTCTCCATGAGCCACTTGATGAGGAAGGACAGGCCCAAAATGCCCACCACGATGCCGATGGCGTAGGGGATCAGGAACACGATGGCCGCGCGCCGGACCTTCTTATCCCGGCTGGAGATGGAGATGGCCTGCTCGTAGATGCCCATGGTCATGATCATGGACCCGCCGCTGACCCCGGGGATCAGCACCGCCAGGCCCACTAAAATACCTTTTAAAATAGCGATCACGTGTTTCATAGCCCCACCATTTTACCCCACCGGGCCCGATTCGTCAAGGCGATGTGAGTTTTCTTTTTGTCCCTTTTTTCTCTCAAGAAAGGATGCGGGCTTCCAATAAACTCCGCTAAAAAAGGAGCCGTTAAGAAACTCGAAAGAGGGACTTAGCGGCTCCTTTTCATGTTATGTGGTTATTCGGCTGTGGGTATGGGCTCGTTCATGGCCCAGGTGAACAGGTCCTTAAGCTTGCCCTGGGTGTTGGTGAAGGTGAAGGAAGCGCCGCCTTTGGCTTCGATGGTGAGGGTGGAGAATAGCCACTTCTTTTCAAAGCGCCAGTCCTTCACGCTCTCCCGCCGGATCACCTGCATGTCCCCGCCCCCGAAGGGGGTGAAGAGGATGAGGAGGCGCCGATCCGTGACGGCCACCAGCTTCCGGTTGCCCTCGTGGACGCCGGTGAGCAGGCAGTTGAGCTTTTCATACTCCCCCAGCACCTGAGAGAGGGCCTTGAGCTCCTTGCGATAGTAGAAATCGCTGTAGATGCCCAGCTCCCGCAGCCGGTTGTCGAGATCGCTCCGGATCATGCCTTATTTCAGCACGGAGTCGGCCTTGACAAAGCCCAGCTTCTTGGCGATGCAAGCCGTGCAGGTCAAATCGCCGGTGACGTTCAGGGCGGTACGGCCCATATCCAGGATGGCGTCGATGCCCAGGATCATGGCGTAGGCGCCGGCCAGGGTGGTCCCGGCTTCGATGGGCATGTTGATGCCCTGCATGACCATGGCCAGCATGATGGCGCCGGCGCCGGGCACGCCCGCGGTGCCGATGGAGGCCAGGGTGGCCAGCAGCACGATCATGCCCATCTCACCCATGGTGAGGCCACGGCCGTAGCAGCTCATGACCAGGAAGAAGGCGCAGACGCCCTGATAGATGGCCGTGCCGTCCATGTTGATGGTGGCGCCCAGGGGCAGGGAGAAGGCATAGACCTCCTTGTCCACGCCCAGGTTCTCCGCCGCGGCGAAGGTGGTGGGCAACGTGCCGTTGGAGGAACGGGTGACGAAGGCGGTGATGAAGGGCGTCCGGGCCTCCTTGAAGAAGGGCCCGATCTTGATGCGGAAGATGGCCAAGAGGCCGCCGTAGACCGCCACGATGTGGATGAGGTAGCCCAGGAAGCAGGCGATGGTCACGGTGAGCAGAGCGCCCGCCACTTTCGCGCCGTTCTTGGCGAACACTTCGCAGATCAGCACAGCCACGCCGATGGGGGCGTACTGCATGATGCCGGCCACGATCTTCATCATGATCTCGGCCAGGCAGTCGAAGATGTTGTACATGGTGGTGGAGATGGTGCGGATGCGCTCATCCTCGGACACCTTCATGAAGGACAGGCAGAGGCCGAAGACCAACGAGAAGAAGATGACCTGCAGCACGGTCTCGTTCACCAGGGAGGAAAGGACGCTGGTGGGGATGATGTTGGCGATGACGTCCCACACGTTGGTGGTAGCGGTCTTGCCGGCGGCCTCGGCGGCCAGCTCCGTGACGGCGGCCAGCTCAGCATGGGGCTGGAACACGTTGCCCATGACCAGGCCGATGATGACGCCGACGGCGGAGGTGATGAGGTAGATGACGACCACGCGGATACCGACCTTGCCCACGTTGGCGGGGGAGACGGAGGACGCGCCCACCACCAGGGAGCCCACGATGATGGGGATGATGATCATCTTCAAGAGCCGGGTGAAGATGGTGCCGAACATGCTGATCCAGGCCGGCAGGGCCGTGACGCCGTTCATGGCCAGGATGATGCCCGCCACCGCGCCGATGACCAGACCGATGAGGATCTTGTAGAGTACGTTGAAGTTCAGGTATGCCCGCAGGATACCGCCCTTCTTAGGTTCGTTGTTTGCCATAAAAACCCTCCTACTGTTTTTCTCCGCCGCCCGACAAATCCGGGCAATTCGGGATGCTACATAGTATATCATGGCATAGCAGAATATGGAAGAGAAATCGAAAAAAATTTAAACATTTTGGCAGAAATGTGAAATGTGCCGCCAGCCAGGGCCGGGGGATCCTCCCCCTATGCCAAAAAACGCCCCTTTCCGCAGCAGCCGAAGGGGGCGCCGGTCCGCGTGGGGACTCGTTTTACTGCAAAAACCCGTTGATGATCTGCTCCTCGGCCTCGGATTCGGTGAGGCCCAGGGTCATGAGCTTGGTGAGCTGCTCGCCGGCGATCTTGCCGATGGCGGCCTCGTGGACCAGCGCCGCGTCCAGGTCGTTGGCCTCCAGGCCCGGCACCGCCAGGATGCGGCCGTTGTCCATGATGATGGAGTCGCACTCCGTATGGCCGGAGCAGGGGGCGTTGCCCACGATCTTGGCGTCGAACTTCTGGTAGGAGGAATCCCTGGCCACGGACCGGGACACCACGTCCGCCGTAGCCCCGGCGCCGTTCAAACTGACCACATAGGTGCTGACGGCCCGCTGCGCCCCGTGGGTCATGAGCCGCTCCCGGACCAGGAGCTTCGCCCCGGCCGCGAGCTCCGCCGTGGTGGTGCGCACCGTGTCGTCCACGCCCTTGATCTGCACCATCTCCATTTCGACGGTGCTTCCCTCCTCCTGATAGACCTCGGTGCCCGGGTTCAGGATGCGCTTGCCGGCGCCCTCGCCGGAGCCGTAGTGCTTCTCCACATACCTCACATGGGCGTTCCTGCCCACATAAAACCGGTGGATGCCGTCGTGCTCCGCGTCCTGGTTGCCGCAGTTGTCGATGCCGCAGCCCGCCACGATGAGCACGTCCGCTCCCTCGCCGATGAAGAAGTCGTTGTAGACCACCTCTTTGAGGCCCGTTTGGGTCAGAACCACGGGGATATGGACGCTCTCGTTCTTCGTGAACGGCGCGATGCGGATGTCCATGCCGCTGACATCGGTCTTGGAGGTGATCTCAATGTTCGCCGTGGACTTTCTGCCCGCCATCTGGCTGTTGGAGCGGATGTTGTACGCCCCCTCGGGGACGGTGTGCAGATCCGCGATCTCGCGGAGGAGCCGCTTTTGTATCTCATCCAGCTTCATTTGGCGCACTCCTTTCCACTGACCCCGTGGCACTCGCTGACAGCGGAGGCCGTGCCCATGAGCTGGGGCAGGATCGCCGCCCGGGGGCCCTGCTTCTCCACCCGGCCGTCCTTCAGCACCACGATCTCGTCCGCGATGTTCAAAATGCGCTCCTGGTGGGAGATGATAAGGATGGAGCCATTTTGGATGATCCGGCGCATGTTCTCGAAGACCTCGATCAAATTCTGGAAGCTCCACAGGTCGATGCCCGCCTCCGGCTCGTCGAAGACGGAGAGGGCCGCCCCGCGGGCCAGGACCGTGGCGATCTCGATCCGCTTCAGCTCCCCGCCGGACAACGACGCGTTCACCTCCCGGTCGATGTAGTCCCGGGCGCAGAGGCCCACGGCGGACAGGTACGCACAAGCCCCCGCGGCGGAAAGCTGCTTTCCGGCGGCGATGCGTATGAGGTCCAGCACCTTGATGCCCTTGAAGCGCACCGGCTGCTGGAAGGCGTAGGCGATGCCCAGGCGTGCCCGGTCGGTGATGCTAAGGCCCGTGATGTCCTCCCCTTTAAAACAGATGCGCCCCTCCGTGGGCTTCTCGATGCCCGCGATGAGCCTGGCCAGCGTGCTCTTGCCGCCGCCGTTGGGGCCGGTGATGACCACCAATTTGTTTTCCGGCACGACAAGGTTCACCCCGCGGATGATCTCCTTGTCGCCCCTGTCCTCCGCCACCTGGAAGGACACGTTTTCAAGTGTTAGCATATCTTCCCTCACTGCTTTATATTGTATAGGTATTATAGCAGACTTTTTCCAGGAGAAAAGACCTTTCTATAAAGAAATATTCATGCTATACTGTCTACGGCAGAGGAAGTCCGCCACAATATAATATATAATAAGGAAGAAACTCTATGAACTTCAAAGCCGTGACCATTGTGATCCTGATCGTCGTATATCTGTACAGCCTCTTTTTAGATGTGATCCGCTACCGCTCCGCCCATAACCCGGTGCCCAAGAACGTGGCGGACGTGTACGATGCCGACACCTATTTGAAATGGAAGGCCTACCACGGGGAGAAGGTCCGCTGGGGCATCTTTTCCTCCGCCGTCAGCTTTCTGGTGGACCTGGTGCTCATCCTCACCAACGCCTACGCCGCCTTCGCCGCCTCGGGGCTCTTTGCTAAGACCGCCTACGCCCAGGGCATCTCGGTGATGGTCCTCTCGGCCCTGGCCAACCTGGTGCTGATCCCCTTCACGTACTACGACATCATGCACATCGAGGAGAAGTACGGCTTCAACCGCACGGGCAAAAAGACCTTCTGGGGGGACCAGCTCAAGCAGTTCCTCATCAGCCTGGGCCTCATGTGCGGCATCAGCTGCCTGGTCACCTGGGCTCACGGGGCCATGGGGGACTGGCTCATACTGGCCCTGGCGGTGATCCTGACCCTGTTCGTCCTCTTTTTCACCTTCCTCTCCCCCTTCTTTAGCAAGATTTTCAACAAGTTCACGCCCCTCCCCGACGGGGAGCTGAAGGAAAAGCTCACGGCCATGCTGGAAAAGAACGGCTACACGGTCCGGGCCATCCAGGTCATGGATGCCAGCCGCCGGTCCACCAAGTCCAACGCCTACTTCACGGGCTTCGGCAAGATGAAGACCATCGTCCTCTACGACACCCTGGTGAACGCCATGACCACCGAGGAGATATTGGCCGTC